>OLRK01000046.1_pt1 | contig 137934 bp, 117 predicted proteins | sample 1672911 | NCBI WGS metagenome assembly OLRK01 (sample SAMEA3136736, study PRJEB25190) | human gut metagenome | biome: human gut; feature: human-associated habitat; material: faeces | place: Austria | collected 2013
GCTACGGACCAGAAGGTCGTGGGTTCGAATCCTGTCACGCACACTTGCCCCTGATGATCATCAGGGGTTATTTTTTTTATTAATAAACATTCAAGGTGTGAAGTAAAGGACTGCCGTCTGTCAGACATTTTGGGAATAATTACGCCATTGTTGTGAAAAATATTTTCATATGCTATATTATTTAATATTTTAAGCTAAATAAGGGAGTATGAATTATGGATAAGGCATATATTAGAGAACAGAATTTTCATATTGCAACAGAAGATGAAGATATGGAAATTAGAAGAGGCTATAAAGTTAAAAATAGAAGAACATGGTTGAAGTTTTTAGGAGTATCCGTCGTTTTAGTTATAATTGGGATTATTTTTCAAATAATTGCGCATAGGATTTCGCCATGGTTACATTCTAATCCGGGATATTATGAGAAGATATATATTGTGGCGACAATAATTTTTGTTGGATTTAATTTGTTATCTTATGTAATATTAAAGATAAAAGAGCGACTTGAGTATAAGAGCAAAAAGACTCAAATTATTAAACTGAAAGTGAAAACAAAGCTTTATGTTGATGATTTGACGGTTATTAGACAACAGAAATTTTTTATTATTTGTGAGGCTGATGAAGCTTTGATGCAGGATTATGTTATTGTAAATAGAAAGACTGATTTTAATAATATTAAAGAAGGAGATATGGTATATGTAAGAAGGTCAGGAGATGACGGACATTACGTGTACTATTATGTTGCATAATTGGCAGAAAGAGGCATAAATATATTCGGAGTAAAAGGGCATTCTACAGCAATTTGTAGAGGCTCTTTTTTTATTAAAAATGAAAAAGGTTTTCAAATTAATTGACAATTTAGCAGAAGAAGTATAAAATGAAAAGGATTTTCAAATTGGAATTATTGTCAAAGGAGATAAGGAATTGCACTAATGCCTAAAATAAAGGATATTTTGTGCAAAATATATAAGAAAGTATAGAGAGGAATTACTGTGGCAGGAAAGTATAAAACAAAACAGCAGTCAGCTATTAAGGAGTGTCTCGAAATGCACAAAGATGGCTATGTTACTGTTATGGACATAGAAAATTATTTGAAAGAAAATGATTGCCAGGTAGGGCTTACTACTATTTACAGACATTTGGAGAAGATGGAAAAGGATGGCATTGTAACGAAGTTTAGCGTGGAAGGCCAGCCGGGGGCTTGCTTTCAGTACATAGAACAGGGTGAGAATCAGGATTGTTTCTATATTAAGTGTGAAGAGTGCGGAGAAGTGACGAAGATGGAATGCCATCATTTGGCGGAGTTATATAGTCACGTGAACGCAGACCATCATTTTAGTATTAATCCTAAGAAAACTATATTCTATGGAAAATGCGAGAAATGCGGAAAGTGTGAAGAAAAAAATAAATAAAATAATGATTTATGAAAGTGTTTATTAAATTATGAAAAGTAATAGAGTTATAAAAGTATTTTCGAAAAATAAAATTTTGAAAAAAGAATTTATTCGAGAAAACAAATTTAGCAGGAAAACAGAATTTTTAAGAAAATCAGTAGTTTTTATTGTGACCATATCTATGATTTTGGGAATGGTTGGTTGCGGCAAAACTACTGAAAAAGAAGATAACTATAGATTGAAAATAGTGACTTCTCTTTTTCCATATTATGATATGGCAAGAGCGGTTATAGGGGATGTTAAGGGAATTGATTTAAAGATGACTGTTACACCGGGACAGGACAGTCATTCTTTTGAACCAACACCTAGCGATGTTATTCAGATGGAAAATGCGGATGTGCTTATATATAATGGTGGTTCACTTGAAACATGGATTGATACGTTGCTTGATTCCTTAAATAATAAGAATCAGATTCAGATGAAAATGATGGATTATGTTGACGTTCTTAATGAAGAGATTGTGGAAGGAATGGATACAAGATTCGAAGAACACGACCATGATGAGCACAGTCATAAAGATGACAACCATAACAAGGAAAAACATAAGGAAGATAATCACAGTGAAGATAGTTCAAATGATTCGGAGTTTCATAATGAAGATTCAGAAGAGGAACACGAAGAAACAGATGAACATATATGGACTTCACCTGTTAATGAAATAATTATGACAGAGAAAATCTGTGAAACATTAAGTAAGGCTTTGCCAGAAGAAAAAGAAAATTTTCAGAAGAATGCTGAAAGCTATATAAGTCAGTTAAAAGAGCTGGATAATGAATTTAGAACTATTGTCGAAAATGCTAAGATTAACGAAATTATTTTTGCGGACAAGTTTCCGTTACAGTATTTTGCAAAGGAATATGGCTTAAAGTATTATGCAGCTTTTCCGGGATGTGGAAGTGATATGGAGCCTAGTGCCAAAACTATTGGGTTCCTTGTGGACAAGATTAAGGAAGACAATATTAAGGCTGTATTTTATTTGGAATTAAGCAGTCATATTGTGGCGGACGCAATTGAAACTGACACAGGAGCAAAACCGCTTCAGTTTAATTCCTGTCATAATATTACGCAGAAACAGTTTGACAGCGGAGTAACTTATGTTGATTTAATGAAGGAAAATGTTAATAACTTAAAAATAGCATTAGGAGAATGATAATGATTTTTGAATGTAAAGACGTAACGTTAGGTTACGAAAATAAAGTAGTTGCAAAAAATTTGAATTTTAAAATCGACCAAGGAGATTATCTTTGTGTTGTTGGTGAAAATGGTACAGGAAAAAGTACACTTATAAAGACATTATTAGGGTTGATTAAACCTTTAAATGGCGAAGTTATTGCCAATGTGCAGGGAAAAAATCACAAAGGAGTAGGATATTTGCCACAGCAGACACAGGCACAGAAAGATTTTCCGGCAAGTGTTTGGGAAGTAGTTTTGTCAGGGGTGCTAAATAACGATCATAGATGTCCATTTTATAATAAGAAAGACAAGGCAGAGGCTGAAAAAAATATGGAGAAGCTTAATATTTTGGATTTGAAAAAGCGTTGCTATAGAGAGTTGTCAGGAGGACAGCAGCAAAGAGTTCTTCTCGCAAGGGCACTTTGTGCAACAGACAGCGTTTTGATTTTGGATGAACCTGTAACAGGGCTTGATCCGGCAGCTTCAATGGAGCTTTATGAAACTATAAAGGATTTAAATAAGAAAGAGAATGTAACAATTATTATGGTTAGTCATGATATAAAGAATGCTTTAAATTATGCAACACATATTTTGCATTTAGAACAGGAAAAGGATTTCTTTGGAACAGTTGAGGAGTATAAGAAATCAAATGTTTCAAATATGTTTTTGGGAGGTGCAGCAAATGATTAGTGAAATGTTTGCCCATGGATTTATACAGAGGGCTTTTATCGGAGGAGTATTGGTATCACTTTGCGCAGCTCTTTTAGGCGTCAGCCTTGTTTTAAAAAGATATTCAATGATAGGTGACGGTTTATCACACGTTTCATTTGGAGCATTGTCCATAGCAATAGCTTTTGGATTTGCACCAATTAAGTTTTCAATACCAATTGTTATAATTGCAGCCTTTTTCTTACTTAGATTGGCAGAAAACGGTAAGATGAAAAGTGATGCGGCAATAGCTATGGTGTCAGCTTCATCATTGGCAATTGGTGTTATTGTTACATCGTTAACAACAGGACTTAGCACAGATGTGTGTAGTTATATGTTTGGTAGTATTTTGGCAATGTCTAAAGATGATGTTATTTTTAGTGTTGTACTGTCTGTTGTTGTACTTATAATGTTTGGATTTTGCTATCATAGAATTTTCGCAGTGACTTTCGATGAAAGTTTTTCGAAAGCAACAGGTGTGAAAGTTGGAATGTACAATACACTTATTTCTATTTTTACGGCGGTAACTGTTGTACTTGGAATAAAAATGATGGGAGCAATGTTGATTTCAAGTCTTATTATTTTTCCGGCGCTTACTTCAATGAGAGTTTTTAAAAGTTTTTTAAGTGTAACGATATGTTCTGCAATTCTTGCGGTAATAAATTTTACGGCAGGTTTGCTTTGTTCATATGCTTTTTCAATTCCTGCCGGAGCAAGCGTTGTTGTTGCTAATTTGTGTATGTTTATTATATTTTGCATTATTGGAAATTTGGCATTTCTAAAGAGAAAATAGTCAGGTATAATAGTGTTATGTTAAAAGATGTTGTCAAAGAGTATTAGATAATTATGCATAAAATATGTTTATTTATGGCAGTGACAGGTTAGGAGGAAAAATGGATATTAACGGTTTTATAGAAGAGTTGGATAGTTTGTATACGGAAAGAAGAATTAACGATGTCGAGCCATTTTTCAATGAAAGCATAGAACAGGCAAAAAAAGAAAATGACTTGGCAGCTCAGTTTACAATTCTTAATGAAATGATGGGATTTTTCAGGGATACAAGTCAGTTTGAAAAGTCTATTAAGGCATGTAATGATTGCATAGAATTAATGAAGAAAATGGGGATTGAAGGAACTGTGGATTATGCTACTTCCCTTCAAAATGTGGCAAACGCTTACAGAGCGGCAGGAAAACTTGCGGAATCTTTAGAAGTTTATAAAGAAGTTTTTTCTATATATAATGAGAATATTCCAAGTGATGATTATAGAATGGCAAGTCTTAACAATAACATTGCTCTTTTGTATCAGGAGATGAATGATTTTCCTATGGCAGTCCAACATCTTAAAAAGGCACTGTCCATTATAGAAAAAATAGAAGGAATGGATATTGAAGTTGCCACAACTTATACAAATCTGGCAGCGTCATTGATTGAAATTAATCAGGCAAGTCAGGCGGAAGACTACCTTAAGAAGGCTTTGGAAATATTTGACAGAGATGAAGTGAAAAACTTTCATTACAGCGGAGCCCTTTGTGCCATGGCAAGTGTTAAGTGTAGCTTAAAACAGTATGAAGAGGCAGCTAAGTTATACGAAAAGGCGTTGCCGGAGATAGAAGCAAATATGGGACGTGGCAGTGCTTATAATATTACAAAAGAAAATCTGGCAAAGGTTTTTGACAAAATAAAAGAAGAAAAGAAAGAACTTACAGGTATAGAGCTGGCAAAAAGTTTTTATGAAGAGTATGGCAAGGATATGATTCATAATAATTTTCCTGAATATGAGGACAAAATAGCGGTGGGCTTTGTTGGGGAAGGTTCAGAGCGATTTGGCTTTGATGATGTTTATTCAAGAGACCACGATTTCGGTCCGGGATTTTGTATGTGGATTACGGAAGATGTTTATGAGAAAATCGGTGAAAAACTTCAGGATGAATATAACAAACTTCCAAAAAGTTATAAGGGCATTACAAGAGTTGACACCATTATGGCTGAAGGAAGAGTGGGCGTTTGTGTAGTTGAAGATTTTTATAAAAAGTATACAGGTTCTGGAGATGGAAATCTAACATTAGAACAATGGATTAATCTTGAAGATTATAAAATTGCAACAGTTACTAACGGTGAAGTTTTTAGGGACGATTTAGGATATTTTTCTAAGATAAGAAAAAAATTTGAAAATCAGCCTTTTCAGGCAAGACTTGTTAAGCTTGCAAGACAGCTTGGGGCAATGGCTCAGACAGGTCAGAGCAATTATGAAAGAGCAATGGCAAGGAAGGATTATGTAACGGCACAGATTTGCATTTCTGATTTTATGAAAGAGACAATGAAATGTGTGTACATTTTAAATAATAAGTTTGCACCGTACTACAAATGGCTTTTTAAGGGAGTTAGTAGCTTGGATGGAACAGAGAAGATTGTTTCATTGCTTGAAAAATTAAGTCAGCTTCCTACTCAGAAGAATGCTTGGGATGGTTATTTGTATGACAATACTAAGTTTAATGAAAAAGATGAAAAAGCTATTATTATGGAAGAAATAGCAAAAATTATAATTGATAAATTATTGGAACTAAAACTAATAAAGAATAGAAATTCAAACTTTTTAAATGGCTATGTGAGACCAATTATGGATTTGGCAGAAGGGAAAGTTGAAATGTTTGACAGAGAAAAAACAATAGATAAAATAGTAAAACTTGAATTTGAAGCTTTTGATAAAGTGCAGAATGTTGGTGGAAGAGCGTCTTGTCAGAATAATTGGCCTTTCTTCTATGTTATGAGAAAGAGTCAGTATATGACTTGGACAGATGAAATGCTAGAGTGTATTTGCAATCTTTGGGAAGAAAACAAGGCTAAGGGTTGGAATATGATTACCGAGAAATATGGAAGAATGATGGAACATACTTCACCTGAAGAATATGAGAAGATTAAAGATAATTTTCCTGAAAAATCGGAGAGAACAATAGCAATTGTAAATCAGATTGCACAGATTCAGGTAGACTGGATGAAGGATTTTGCTAAGAGTTATCCAAAGCTTGCATCTAATGCAAGGGATATAACAAGTGATGCTGATCAGATTGATAACACTTCTTATGAAACTTATTTAAAGGGAGAGTTATTAACATATTCAGAAGAATTGTTGAAACTTTATGCACAATTTATTGTAAATCTGGCAAGAGAGGGAAAAAATCTTGCATATATGACTATAGAAAATACAGCACATTTACAGGGATATGCAACATTGGAAGATGCAGAAAGCAGCATAAGATAAGTTTTGTAAATGTTAAGAGAAAGGAGCGTATGACCATATTTTCTTAATATGGCATACAAAATAAATATGGCATTTTTACCAATATCCAAAGAGGATATGAAGGAAAGAGGAATAGAGCAGTTAGATTTTGTGTTTGTAATAGGGGATGCTTATGTAGACCATCCATCTTTTGGACATGCTATTATAAGTAGAGTTTTGGAAGCTAATGGATATACAGTTGGTATTATTTCACAGCCTGATTGGAAGGACGATGAAAGCATTAATGTTTTGGGAGAACCAAGATTGGCATTTCTGGTAATGGGTGGAAATATGGATTCAATGGTTAATCATTACTATGTTTCAAAGAAAAGAAGAGATAGTGATGCCTACACTCCGGGCGGAGTAATTGGAAAAAGACCGGATCATGCAGTAGTTGCTTATTGTAATCTTATTCGCAGAACTAACAAAACAAAGCCGATTATAATAGGTGGTATTGAGGCAAGTCTTAGAAGAATGGCGCATTATGATTATTGGAGCAATAGTTTTAAACGTTCAATTTTATTGGATAGTCAGGCAAATCTTTTAACTTATGGAATGGGTGAAAAGTGTATAGTTCAGATTGCAGATGCCTTGGCAAGTGGTATGGATGTTACGGATATTACTTATATTCCGGGAACTGTTTTTAAGACTAAAAATATAGAACTTGCTTATGATCCAATAATTCTTCCGTCTTATGATGCCATGAAGGAAGACAAATTAGAGTATGCAAATAGTTTTAGGGTTCAGTCTGAAAATACTGATCCTTTTAATGGAAAAACTTTGGTGGAACCTTATCCAAACGGAGTTTATGTTGTACAGAATCCACCCCAGGAGCCCTTAACAAGACAGGAAATGGATGATATTTACGACCTTCCATATGAGAGAACTTACCATCCAAGTTACGAGGCTTTAGGTGGGATACCTGCCATTCAGGAAGTTCAGTTTTCATTGGCAAGTTGTCGTGGTTGTTTTGGGGCATGTAGTTTCTGTGCCATAACATTCCATCAGGGAAGAATTATTCAGTCAAGAAGCCACGAATCAATCATAAATGAGGCAAAGAAAATTATTGATATGCCTAATTTTAAAGGATATATTCATGATGTTGGTGGCCCTACAGCTAACTTTTATCATCCGTCATGTAAGAAGCAGTTAAAATCAGGTGTGTGTAAGCATAAACAATGTCTTTTCCCACATCCTTGTAAGAATCTAAATGTTGACCACAAGGATTATTTAAGTCTTCTTAGAAAGTTAAGAGAATTGCCTAAGGTCAAAAAAGTATTTGTCCGTTCAGGTATTAGATTTGACTATATTATGGAAGATAAAGATGATACTTTCTTTAAAGAGCTGGTTAAATATCATATTAGTGGACAGCTTAAGGTAGCTCCTGAGCATATTTCTGATAAGGTTTTGTCTTATATGGGAAAACCTCAGAATTGTGTTTATGAAAGTTTTATCACTAAATATAAGAAACTTAACGAAAAAGAAGGAAAGAACCAGTTTGTTGTGCCATATCTTATGAGTTCCCATCCGGGCTCTGATATGACAGAGGCAGTGAAGTTGGCTGAGTACCTTAGAGATATTGGCTACAATCCTCAGCAGGTTCAGGATTTTTACCCTACACCGTCAACAATGTCAACTGTAATGTACTATACGGGAGTTGATCCGCGAACAATGAAGCCGGTGTATGTTCCAAAAAATCCGCACGAAAAGGCAATGCAAAGAGCCCTTATGCAGTACAGAAATCCTGCAAACTACGACTTAGTTAAAGAAGCGCTTCATATAGCAGGAAGAGAAGACCTTATAGGTTTTGGCAAGGAATGCCTTATTAAACCCAGACAGTTTAAATATGAGAAAAACTATGGTGGAAACGGCGGAAAAGGTAACGGAAAGTCTAAGGATTCACGTAAGGATGCGCGAGGTAAGAATTTTGCAGGCAAAGATTCCTCAAATAACAAGAATGGTCGTGGTAAGAATTTCGCAGATAAAGATAACCGTGGAGGCAAAAATTCAGTAAATAATAAAAATGCCCGTGGCGGTAAGGTGCAGACAGGTAACGCACGTAATGGCAAAGTGCAATCCGGCAATTCACGTAATGGTAAAGTACAATCCGGTAATGTGCATAACGGAAAGTCCGGCAGGAAATCTAGCAAGAGACGTTAAAGTTTCTATTTGAATCCTAAATTTAGAGTGGTATACTATGTTAGGTAGAAGATAGTTAATTAATAATTAAAATATAGGAGGCAAACAATGGACATTAAAGTATTACAGAAAGACATGATAGCTGCAATGAAAGCTAGAGACAAAGCTAGAAAGGAATCAATTTCAGCATTGATTCAGGCAGTAAAGAAAGCAGGAATTGATGCAGGTTGCAGAGATGATATTCCTGAAGAAATGGTAAACAAAGTAATTCTTAAAGAATTAAAAACTGTAAAGGAACAGATTGATTCATGTCCTGCTGACAGAACAGACTTAATAGAAGAATACCAGGCAAGATATGATGTGTTCAACGAATATGCACCAAAGCTTATGAGTGCAGAAGAGGTTGAAGCAGAATTAAAAGAAAAATTTGCAGATGTAATTGCAACAAAGAACAAAGGCCAGATAATGAAAACAGTAATGCCTGCATTTAAAGGCAGAGCAGATGGCAAAGTAATCAACCAGATAGTTGCAAAAATGTGCCAGTAAATAATAGAAACAAATGAGAAGAAATGCAAGACATGTGTTTCTTCTTTATTTTTTTGCGTGTAGGCAAGGATATATGTCTACAAACAGATTGATTTTGTTATTTTGCTGCGTTCGTTATTGATCGTGGCGAGGGTGTTTTGCACCCGTACCCCGATATAGAAGTTTTCTTAATTTTCGGGGTACGAATTTTACAATTTTAAATGTAACATAGCACGTATAAGTGATATTTTCTCCTGGCTGTACCCCGCTATAGAAATTATCTTGATTTTTGGGGTACATATTTAGCAATTTTACATCTTGAGACATAACATATTGTATATTTCAACAATAAAAGTACCCCGATATATAAAAAACTCTCAAAATCGGGGCACATTTCATTAAATCAGTTACTTAAAAATACAACATAATATATAAATGCAACAAAAATGTACCCCGATATTTTAAATTATCAAAATTTCGGGGTACATTCTCCAAATTCTTCTTGATTTTATATACAGTCAGAGATGGGAATGGCAAACAATAGGCAGATTTTCGAAATTTTGCCATTCCCATCTCTGACTGTATACAACTTTCTACATTTTTTACATTTTCCCTGAATATTTTAAATAGATTTAACATAAATGCGCTATTGCATTTAACGAAATTTAAATAGTATATATGTGTACCCTGAAGGAAACAAAAAATAAGTTCCTTCAAAACATATTAAAAATTTACTTGAAAACGAGGAGAAAATTGAAAATGAGAAAGAAAGTTTTAGCAGTAGTATCTGCATTGGTTATTACAACATTAGCATTCACAGGATGCGGCAACAACAAGAGTGCAAGCAGTGACAATGGTTCTGATTCAGGAGCTAAGTCACAGGCAATCACAGTAGTTTCAAGAGAAGAAGGTTCAGGAACTAGAGGAGCTTTCGTAGAACTTCTTGGAGTTGTAGATGAAAACGAAAATGACATTACAGTAAGTTCAGCACAGATTACAAATAGCACATCAGTAATGCTCCAGAAGGTAGCACAGACAAAGAGTGCAATCGGTTATGTTTCACTTGGTTCTTTATCAACAGACGTTAAGGCAGTTCAGGTTGACGGTGTTGACGCAACAGCAGAAAACGTTAAATCAGGTGATTACAAAGTATCAAGACCATTTAACATTTGTTACAAAGAAGATAAGTTATCAGACATTGACAAAGACTTCATCTCATTCATTATGAGCAAAGAAGGACAGCAGATTGTAAACGACAACGGTTACATCGGAGTTGAAGCAACAGAATCATACAAGGCAAGTGGTAAGAAAGGGAAAATCACTTTAGCAGGTTCAACATCAGTTGCGCCATTAATGGATAAGTTAAAAGATGAATATGTAAAACTAAACGCAGACGCTTCAATTGAAATTCAGGAATCAGGTTCTTCAGCAGGTATTCAGTCAGCAATCGAAGGTGCAACAGAAATCGGTATGTCATCAAGAGAATTAAAAGATGAAGAAGCAAAAGAATTACAGGTTCAGAAAATTGCATTAGATGGTATCGCTGTAATTGTTAACACAGAAAATCAGGTAACAAACCTTACATCAGATCAGATTAAGAAAATCTACACAGGTGACTTAACAGACTGGGCTGATGTTCAGTAATAAAATCTGCATATAAGGGTACAGGCAGAGGGATTAAATTTCCTCTGCTTTTAGTGAATGAAGGAGAAAATATTTTGAATAAAGTATTAGATTTTTTAATGAAAATAGTATTTCTTGTATGCGCATGTATATCTATTGCAGCAGTTATAACAATTTGTTTATTTATGTTTGCAAATGGAGTGCCGGCAATTAAAGAAATAGGAATAACAAAGTTCCTTTTTGGAACACAGTGGCGTGTGTCACAGAATCTTTTTGGAATATGGCCAATGATTGTAGGCAGTATTTATGTAACAGCAGGGGCAATGATAATTGGTGTTCCAATTGGACTTTTAACAGCAGTATTTCTTGCAAAATATTGCCCTAAAAAATTATATAAATTTATCAAACCAATAATTAACCTTATGGCAGGAATTCCTTCTATTATATACGGATTCTTTGGACTGGTTGTTATTATTCCAATTATTCAGGAAATGTTTGGAACAGCAGGTGACGGTATACTTGCAGCTTCAATTCTTCTTGGAATGATGATTCTTCCAACAATTATTAATACAGCAGAATCGTCAATTGTGGCAGTACCGGAAGCATATTATGAAGGAGCGCTTGCCCTTGGTGCAACAAAGGAAAGAAGTATTTTTAAGACAGTAATACCGGCGGCAAAGTCAGGTGTTATGTCAGGAATTATTCTTGGAATGGGTAGAGCCATAGGTGAAACAATGGCAGTTGTAATGGTTGCCGGAAACCAGGCAATTATACCGGACAGCATTACAAGTGGTGTCAGAACACTTACAGCCAATATCGTACTTGAAATGGCTTATGCCACAGGATTACATAGAAGAGCATTAATTGCTACAGCAGTAGTATTGTTTGTATTTGTATTAATTATAAATGTATGTTTTTCAATAATTAATAGGAGGTCTGAATAATGGAAAAAGAAGTAAAAACAGTAGGCAGAAAAGCTCCTATAGTAAAAACAAACAGCAAGTTAAAAGAATATTTAAGAAAACCGGGCTCACTTATTATGCTGATTCTTATAATGCTTGCAGCGGCAATTACAGTTGGAATAATGGTTTATCTTGTTGCTTACATAGTTATAAGAGGTGTTCCCTATATTAATGCAGACTTGTTTGCATGGAAATACAATTCAGATAATGTTTCAATGACACCGGCTATTATTAACACAATTATAATAGTTGCAATGACACTGATTATTTCAGTACCTATTGGAGTGGCAGCAGCAATTTATCTTGTCGAGTATGCAAAGAGAGGTTCAAAACTTGTAAAAATCATAAGAGTTACAACTGAAACATTGGCAGGTATACCTTCAATTGTTTTCGGTTTGTTCGGTTTCCTTGCATTTGTTCTTGCCTTACATTGGGGATATTCATTAATAGCCGGAGTTTTAACACTGGCAATAATGGTTTTGCCAACAATTATAAGAACAACAGAGGAAGCGCTTATTGCTGTGCCAGACTCATTTAGAGAAGGCAGTTTTGGTTTAGGTGCAGGAAAACTTAGAACAATATTTGTTATTGTTTTGCCGGCAGCAGTTCCGGGAATTTTGTCAGGGGTTATTCTTGCAATAGGAAGAATTGTTGGTGAAAGTGCAGCACTTATTTTTACGGCAGGTTCAGTGGCGGCAGTGCCTTGGGGCTCGGGCAAGTTTTTCTTATCTTCAACAAGAACTTTGGCAGTTCATATGTACTGCTTATTGTCAGAAGGACTTTACACAAATCAGGCTTATGCAACAGCGGTAATACTTTTGATAATTATTTTAATTATTAATGGTTTATCGGGCATACTTGCAAACAAGATTGGAAAGGAAAATAAATAAATGGGAAAAATAGATATAAAGGACATGGACCTTTTTTACGGAGATTTTCATGCCATAAAGGATGTAAATTTATCAATTCCAAAGAACCAGATTACAGCATTTATAGGACCTTCAGGATGTGGTAAGTCAACAGTACTTAAATCACTTAACAGAATGAATGATCTTGTAGTGGATTGTAAAATACAGGGAAAAATAACACTTGATGGTGTTGATATATATAAAGACATGGACGTAAATGACTTAAGAAAAAGAGTGGGAATGGTATTCCAGAAAGCTAATCTTTTTCCAATGAGCATATACGATAACATTGCATATGGACCAAGAACTCACGGTATCCGTTCAAAGGCAAAACTTGACGAAATTGTTGAGCGAACATTAAAACAGGCAGCAATTTGGGATGAAGTAAAAGATTCATTAAAGAAAAATGCCCTTGCAATGTCAGGTGGCCAGCAGCAGAGACTTTGTATTGCAAGAGCTTTGGCAGTTGAACCAGAAGTGTTATTAATGGATGAACCAACATCAGCACTTGATCCTATTTCTACATCAAAGATTGAAGATTTGGCAACAGAATTAAAGAAGGATTACACAATTGTTATGGTAACTCATAACATGCAGCAGGCAGCCAGAATATCAGACAATACAGCTTTCTTCTTGTTGGGAGAGGTTGTTGAATATAGTGACACAGAGCAAATGTTCTCAATGCCTAGAGACAAGAGAACTGAGGATTATATTACAGGAAGGTTTGGTTGATGATATGAGAAATAAGTTTGATGAACAGCTTGACAATCTAAATAATGAATTAATTAAAATGGGTAAACTTTGTGAGCAGGCTATTTCAGGAGCCATCAAAATTACAATGGAAGATGACCATGAAGAATTAAAAAGAGAAGTATTGGAAACAGACAGCGAAATTGACAAAAAAGAAAGAGATATTGAATCTATTTGTATGAAACTTTTGCTTAGACAGCAGCCGGTAGCAAGGGATTTAAGAGTTATTTCCTCAGCACTTAAGATGATATCAGACATGGAGCGTATAGGCGACCAGGCATCAGATATTGTTGAATTGGCTCAGTATATTAAAAAAAGTGATGTAAAATACAAAACACATTTAAGTGACATGGCAAACGAAGTTATAAAAATGGTAACAAAGAGCATTAAGTCTTTTGTAAAGAAAGATATTGAAATGGCAAGAAATGTTATTGTCTATGATGATGTTGTTGATAACTATTTTGAAGAGATAAAGAAAGAGTTAATAAGAATAATTTCTTCAGGAGAAAGTGATGGTGAAGAATTTATTGATATTCTTATGATTGCCAAATATCTTGAAAGAATAGGCGACCATGCAACTAATATTGCAGAATGGGTTGAGTACTCAATTCTAGGCTATCACGCAGAGTAAATCAAAATAAAACCTAAAACTTTTCAAAAATATATTGTAAAAAATTCAAATATCTCCCAATTTTTACCTGCATTTAACATAAATCTTACTTTCCGGGGCTAAAGTTAATTTAACCTGGAAAGTAAGGTTAATAATATGTTAGTTAGAATTTAATTATTTGGAGGTATATATGATTTATTTGGTAGAAGACGATAGCAGTATTAGAGAATTAGTAATATATGCATTAAACAGTACAGGTCTTGAGGCAAAAGGCTTTGAGAAACCTTCAGAATTTTGGAAGGCAGTTGAGGAAGAAGAGCCAAGTCTTGTAATACTTGATGTAATGCTTCCTGAGGAAAGTGGAATTGATGTTTTAAAGAAAATAAGAAGCAATCCTGCAATTGAGAAGCTTCCGGTAATTATGGAAACAGCAAAAACAAGTGAGTATGACAGAATAAACGGACTTGAAAGTGGTGCGGATGATTATATTTCAAAGCCATTTAGCATGATGGAAATGGTTGCAAGAGTTAAAGCGTTAATCAGAAGATCTGAGTACAAGCATGAAGAAAAGGATTATACAATTAATAATCTTTATGTTTGCCCAATAAAGCATCTTGTAAAAGTTGACGACAGGGAAGTTGTCTTAACATTAAAAGAATATGAAATGTTATGCCTTCTTTTAAAGAATAGAGGTATTGTTTTGTCAAGAGAACAGCTTCTTAACAAGATTTGGGGATACTCTTTTGACGGAGAAAGTAGAACAGTGGATGTTCATGTAAGAACTCTTAGGCAGAAACTTGGAACGGCAGGAGATGTTATAAAAACCATCCGTGGAGTTGGTTATAAAATCTCGGCTTAAATGTGATAATAGTAATAAGTGACTTGTGGTAATTATTAAATCTAAATTTAAGAAACTTAATATATTTAATAAATTTTACTTAGATTTAACAAAGAGAATAGTTACAATTTACACTCCCACTATACTATGAATATGTAGACAGGGAAGAAATTACACGGATTGTTACGTGCTTCGCACTCTCACAATCTTACCCCAATATTTGACATTTAGAAAAGTTTTAGGAGGAAAAAATGAACATTTTTGACGTATTATCTCTTATTGGAGGTTTAGCATTATTCCTTTTTGGAATGAATATTATGGGTGATGCTCTTGAAAAAAGAGCTGGGAATCAATTGAAAAACATTCTTGAAAAATTAACATCTAACAGATTTAAGGGATTTTTGCTTGGGGCAGGAGTAACAGCAATTATTCAGAGTTCTTCAGCAACAACAGTTATGGTTGTGGGTTTTGTTAACTCAGGAATTATGAGTCTTAAGCAGGCAATAGGAATTATTATGGGGGCAAACGTTGGAACAACCATTACATCTTGGATTCTTAGTTTAACAGGGATTGAAAGTTCAAATATTTGGGTTAGTCTTTTAAAGCCAACATCATTTACACCAATTCTTGCAATGATTGGTTTGATAATGATTATGTCAAAGAAAAACTCAAAACGTGCAGATACGGGAATGATTCTTTTAGGATTTGCAGTTTTAATGTTTGGAATGGAACAGATGTCAGGTTCTGTTAGTGGATTAAGAGATGTTCCTGAATTTAGAAACATATTAGTAATGTTTAGCAATCCGGTATTAGGTGTATTGGCAGGTGCATTCTTAACAGCCGTAATCCAGAGTTCATCAGCTTCAGTAGGTATACTTCAGGCATTGGCATCAACAGGAGCAGTAACATACGGAAGTGCAATTCCTATCATTATGGGACAGAATATCGGAACTTGTGTAACAGCAATTATTTCATCATTTGGAGCAAACAAAAACGCAAAAAGAACGGCAATTGTTCATTTGTCATTTAACATAATCGGAACAACGGTATGGCTTGCAGTATTTTGCTTATTAAATTCAATTATAAAGTTTCCATTTATAAGTGATTCAGCCAATCAGCTTGGAATAGCAATTGTTCATACAACATTTAATATTTTATGTACATTGTTATTATTCCCATTTGCAAACCAGTTGGAAAAACTTGCATGTATCATTATAAAAGATGCAGAAAAGAAAGAATCATTACAGTTACTTGATGAACGTCTTATGACAACACCTGCAATTGCAATTGACAGATGTAAAAAAGTTGTAATGGAAATGTTTGAAAAAACAATTGAAGGAGTAAGCTATGCCTGTGACATTTTAAGTGAGTACGATTCAAAAGTAATAGACAAGGTTAAAGAGTACGAAGAAGAAGTGGACAAGTACGAGGATAAGATAGGAACCTATCTTGTAAGAATCAGTACAAGAGACTTAAGTGAAAGTGACAGCAAGAGCGTAAGTGAGTTATTACACATCATCGGAGATATTGAAAGAATTTCAGACCACTCAGTAGGAATAGCAAAGTCAGCAGAAGAAATTCATGATAAAAAATTACATTTCTCAGAAAATGCAAGAAAAGAATTAAAAGTTTTAATTAATGCAGTAAAAGATATTTTGAATCAGTCACAGACAGCCTTTGAAAATAATGATATGGATGCTTCATTAACTGTTGAGGCATTGGAAGAAGTAATAGACCATTTGAAACACCAGTTGAAGAAGAGACATATTGACAGATTAAAAAATGGTAAGTGCACAATTGAGCAGGGATTTATAATGACAGACATTCTTACTTCTTTGGAAAGAATATCAGACCATTGTTCTAACATTGCAGGATGTGTTGAGGAAATTGACCATGACAGTCTTGGACTTCATGCATACAGCAGTGAAATAGATAAAAATCCGGGAAGTAAATTCTATCAGGTTTATACACAGAACAAAGATAAATATGCAATTGACTAGAATTAAGTTAGGTTTATTGCAGATTAAAGAAAGAAGGTTGATTTTATGCATACAATTTATGAAAAATTGTGGCTTATATCTTCAGAACTAAACCATTTAACAAAGGTAAACAAAAAAAGTTTATATATGGCTATAAGTGTTATGTTTTGGATACTTGTGGCAACAATAGTTTGTGTTGTATTGGAAATTTTTTGTAAAATATCTTATATAACATTGGCTGTAATTATTGGTTACGTAGCTGTTATACCGGGATATTTCGGAGCAGTCATGTACATATACAGAAATACAACACCTAAGGATGTTGAATGAATACAATGAATGAAAATTAAATAAATATATGGGATAATTAACTATTGTTAATATAAATAATTATTACGGAATATAAACTAAAAAAAATTAAATATTTTAATGCCAAAAACTAACTATATAAAACTATTTGTATGTTTTAATTTTTATGGTAAAATTATGGGTGGCCAAACCTTTAATAAATTTTACAAAACAGGAGATAAAGCATGGATAGAAAAGTATTATTTTTAGATTTGGATGGAACTCTTACAAATGATGACAAAAAAGTTACACCTAAAACATTAAAGGCATTGAAGCAAATAATGGAAGAAGGACATATTGTGGCGCTTGCATCAGGACGCCCAACGCCGGGAGTAGCACAGGTTGCAAAAACACTTGAGCTTGATAAGTACGGTGGATATGTTCTTTCTTTTAATGGAGGAAAAGTAATCAACTGGAAAACAAAGGAAGTTATTTATGAGAACGCATTATCAAAAGAATATATACCTGAATTAGTTGATTATGCAACAGAGAACAAAATCGGTCTTATTACTTATGATGACGATAGCATTGTTGTTGGAACTCCAATAGATGAATATATTGAATTGGAATCATTTATTAACAAGTTGCCTCTTAAAGAGAAAAATCTTGTTGAGTATGTTGATTACAATCCTAACAAATGTCTGTTAACGGCACCGGGCGAGATTGCAGCAGAACATGAAAAGATTCTCTCAAAGAAGTTTGAGGGAAGAATAAGCATATATCGTTCAGAGCCATTCTTTATAGAAGCATTGCCAATGGGAATTGATAAAGCACATTCAATAGAAGTTCTTATTAATCATCTTGGAATTCCAAAAGAGAATACCATTGCCTGTGGTGACGGATTTAATGATCTTACAATGATTAAGTACGCACATGTTGGTGTTGCTATGGCCAATGCTACAGACGTGGTTAAGGAGAACGCAGATTACATTACAAAATCTAATAATGAAGATGGAATAGCTCACGTTATCGAGAAGTTTATTCTTGAAAAATAAAACAAAAATATTAAAGTGTTAAAAAGTCCAACTATTGTGCAAGCACAGGTGGGATGAGACTTTGAGACACTGTAATTAAATATAAGGAAAGGGAGAAAAAATGAAACGAGGAAACAAAAGAATTATCGCGGTACTTACTTTAATGTTTGTTGTTCTTATTGGAACAACAGTTTTTGGTGCCGACGAAGAGGCTAAGTATGTTCCACAGTTGTTTGGAACATTTTGGGCACTGGTTCCACCACTGGTAGCCATAGCATTAGCACTTATTACAAAGGAAGTTTACAGTTCATTATTTATTGGAATTGTAATTGGTGGAATTTTTTATTCAGGAGGCTCATTTGAGGGAACAATTGAACATGTATTAGAGGACGGAATAATCGGTTCACTATCTGACGCATATAATGTGGGAATATTAGTATTCCTTGTTGTTCTTGGAACAATAGTTGCACTTATGAATACAGCAGGTGGTTCAGCAGCTTTTGGTGATTGGGCATCTAAACATATCAAAACAAGAGCTGGTGCTCAGCTTGCAACTATTGCGCTTGGTTGTCTTATTTTCGTAGATGACTATTTTAACTGCCTTACAGTTGGTAGTGTTATGCGACCTGTAACAGATAAGCATAATGTTTCAAGAGCAAAACTTGCATATCTGATTGATGCAACAGCAGCACCTGTTTGTATTATTGCACCTATTTCTTCATGGGCTGCAGCGGTAACAGGTTTCGTAAAAGGACAGGATGGATTTGTAGTATTTATTAAGTCAATTCCATACAACTATTATGCTTTGCTTACTATTGTTATGATGATTTCAATAGTATTGTTAAAAGTTGATTTTGGCTCAATGGCTAAGCATGAAGCCAATGCGGCAAAAGGAGACTTGTTTACAACAGGTCAGAAGACTTACAAAGAGGAAGAACAGGTTGAAGAAAAGAGAGGCAAGGTTTGTGACCTTGTAGTTCCTGTAGTTACTCTTATTATTTGTTGTATTATTGGTATGATTTATACAGGTGGATTCTTTAAAGGAACAAGCTTTGTTAAGGCATTTTCTGAAAGTGATGCTTCAGTTGGACTTGCTATCGGAAGTATTTTTGCATTAATGATTACTATTGTGTTCTATGTTGTAAGAAGAATTTTAAGCTTCAAGAAGTGTATGGATTGTTTGCCTGAAGGATTTAAGGCTATGGTACCTGCAATTCTTATTCTTACTTTTGCATGGACATTGAAGAATATGACAAGCAGCCTTGGTGCAGCAGAATATGTTGGTGAAATTATGAAACATAGTGCAACAGGTTTTGCAATATTCCTTCCTGCAGTTATATTTGTTGTAGGTTGTGGACTTGCTTTTGCAACAGGTACTTCATGGGGAACATTTGGTATCCTTATCCCTATTGTTGTTCAGGCGTTCCAGAAAACTGATCCTGCAATGATGATTATTGCTATTTCAGCATGTATGGCAGGTGCAGTATGCGGTGACCACTGCTCACCAATTTCAGATACAACAATTATGTCATCAGCGGGAGCGCAGTGCGAACATACAAACCACGTATCAACACAGATACCTTACGCTACAACAGTTGCAGTTATTTCATTTATCACATACATTATCGCAGGTGCGTTGCAGAAGGCAGCAGGGCTTGGCTGGCTGGCACTTCCAATTGGAATTGTTCTTATGATAGGAACAGTTGTGGGAATAAAAGTGCTTACGGCAGGAAAAGAAGTGGCAGAGTAGATGCGAGATGAAATTATGCAAATGATTGAAAGACAATTTTATCTGAAATTGAGACTTGGAGAGCTGTTAAGATTTGGGAAAGTTGAGCTTTGGAGTTATGTAAACTAGTAGCGGTTAAAATTGAGATTTATACAAACTTGGATAATAGAAATCAAAGTTATGTAAACCAATGATAATTAGAATGGAAGTTATGTAAGTTGATAACGATTAGAATAAAAGTTATGTAAACTGGAAAAACAAGAAACACCACAACTTATTAGATAATTCAATATTGTTGTGGTGTGTAAAGGCAAATTTTAAACAAAATATGTGATTATATGGTTTGCATAAAACAATTTACACCACAAATTAGTATGAATATTGCAATTGTTGTGGTATAAAATTGTTGATTCATATAAAAAGAGACAAGAAACTGGTTGACATAAATTAAAAATATACCACAAAATTATCGAATAATTGAAAATGTTGTGGTGTATGCGGAATAATTATCGTGAAAACCTTGAATTTGTACCATATAGGCAAGAAAGTGTATAGATGGTACAGATATAAGCAAATTGATGAGCAAGAAACTTGAAATCTGTACCATACGGAGAAGAAAATGTGTATATGGTACAAATATAGGCAAGTTGAAGAGCAAGAAACTTGGAATCTGTACCATACGGAGAAGAAAATGTGTATATGGTACAAATATAAGCAAGTTGAAATGCAAGAAACTTGAAATCTGTACCATACAGAGAAAAAATTGCAAATATGGTACAAATATAAGCAAATTGAGCTGTAGCAGACTTAAAATCTGTACCATATAGAGAAGAATATTCATATATGGTACAAATACTAATAAAATAAGAAAATCCCCTAGCATAGTGGTTGAAATCATTATACTGGGGGATTTTTTATCATATTAATGTAATCAAAGTCGCAAGTTATTATTAATTAAACATACTTGAATAATAGAATACTAATACTTCAATTATTTATTTGACGTTGGCAGATATGGTAGAAGAGCTCCTGCCATATTGGAAATAGGCATTGTCTGTAACCATACATGGCCCGGACCTGTAACAACAGTGTTAAACAATCCTTCGCCACCGAGGAACATGTTTTTTATACCGGGTATAGTTTGAATATCCATCTGGCAAGTTGCTGTCATAGCGGCAAGATGTCCGGTGTCTATAATAATCTGCTGACCAGGCTGTAATTCGTATTCAATGACATGGCCATCAAATTCTGCAAAAGCAATACCATTACCTGAAAGCTTCTGTAAAATAAAGCCTTCACCACCGAAAAGACCTGAGCCAAGTTTTTTTCTAAAATGCATTGATAATTCAACACCTGCTTCAGAAGCAAGAAAGGCAGATTTTTGAAGAATAATTTCATTCCCCGGAGTGATTTCAAAAGCTTTAATAGAACCTGGAAAGCTTGAGGCAATGGAAATCATTCCGTTAGTACGTTCTGCAGTGTAAATATTCTGAAAAAGAGTGTCACCGGATAAGGCTCTTCCGAACATTTTTCCAATACCACCACCGGTAGTTTCCATTTTCATATTAGGTGACATCCAAGCCATGCCGCCACCTTCTGTTATAATTTTTTCTCCGGCGTCAAGTTCACAAACAACAACCGGAAGAGTATCGCCTTGAATTGAATATCTCATAAAGACCTCCTAAAATAATTAAGTTTGTATAATTATTGTATCATAAAGAATATGCAAAAAACAGCATTATAGTAATAAAAAGAAGGCAACAATAACATTAGGGTCAGCTTGTGAAAAATCAGAAAAAATGAAGTGTTATAATAATGTTAATAAAAAAATATATAACTTTATGTTTATAAATAATAAAATAGAAGGAGTAAAAATATGAAAAAGAATACGAAAATTATTACAGTAGCTGTGATAATATTGGTGTGTAGTTTATTAAGTGGTTGTCAAGAAAGCAGTCAAAAAGCGAAAGACACAAAGAAACAAAATATTATCGCAGACAAACAGAAAGAAAATTCAAAAGTTGAAGAAACAACTCAAAATGAGAATATTAGAGAAGGTGAAGCTAAAGATGATAATGATTTAACAGGTACATACGTCGATGAAGAATCAGGTGAAACTCTTAAAGTAGTAGTTAAAGATGGAAAGGCTTCATTTTGTCTTTATTCAAAAGATGGAGAGGAATGTTCTGATTTTAAAGAAAAGGATAGGGACATAAAAGACAATTATATAGATGGTGAAATGTCATATGTATCAAAAAATATGGATGGATCATTGGCAGTTTCATCTGGCTCAGGAGGTTCATGGGGCAAGTTTGTAAAGAAAGAAAAAGGGGCAAAAATTGATTTTACAAATTTTAATTCATCTGACAGATTGGAAACAGAAACATATCAGGAAAGCGATGGAATCAAAATAGATAAGGATAAAATAAATAATAAAGTTTTAAAATTTGAAAATGATGATGGAGAGCTATGCTTTACTTACTTTGATGATGACGGTTCATATTTTGATGAGATAGTTTCAGGAGCATGGTATGACGAAAATGGCGCACCTTTAGCTAAAATGCCACCGTTAAATCTTTGGAGAAAAGGACATCTTTGGACAGGAGATTTAAATGACTTTCATTTTGTTAATCCGAAAGGGTTTACAATGGATCAGTTAAAAAGAACGAATCCGTCAGATGATATGGAGGGGGATTTGTATGCGATTATTTTGAAAAACATTACTAAAGAACAGGGTGATGATAATATGATTTATTATGGCGAAGATTATTACACAGGGGAAGAAGTAATGTTTAGAGGAAAATATAGCAAAATATTGAATGGTGACAATGTATTAATAATAGGACAATTTATAGGACTAACAGAAGATGATAGTCCGGAATTAGACGTATGGCGCGTAGAGCTATGTAATGACAGATTTTAAAAATATAATTCTTTTAAGGTGTTCCCTAAAAGTTTAATACTTTGGAACACCTTAAATCTTTTTATAATTATTTTTAATCTTTTACCTGGCTTCCGTCAGGTTCCATATGATAATTGTCCTTATAGATTAATTTAGAAATTGGCACAATCTGAAAGCCTTTTTCCTGCAGTCCTTCTATTACTTTAGGCAGCGCTTGGGCGGTGTATTTGGCACCGTTGTGCATAAGGATGATGGAGCCGTTTCTTAGTGATTTGTGGTTTAGGACTGTGTTTACAATGGGTTCAACACCGTAGTTTTTCCAGTCTAGAGAGTCAACATCCCATTGGATTGTATAGTAGCCACAGTTTTTCGCCTGTTCAATAAGGGCATTGTTGTAGTCACCGTAAGGTGGACGGAAAAGACACATTTTAGTGTTAGTAAGCTTTTCAACTTTCTCGGTTACGGAGTTTAATTCGTCACAAATGGAAGAGTTGCTAAGCTGTGGCATGTGCTTGTGGTGTTCGCTGTGATTTCCCAAATCGTGTCCGGCTGCTTTTATGGCTTTTACATCATCAGGGTAGCTTTCGACCCAACCACCGGTCATAAAGAAAGTTACATTAATCTTATATTTCTTTAAAATATCAAGGATTTTCTGAGTATCTTCATTTCCCCATGCAGCGTCAAAAGACAGTGCAACCATAGGTTTGTCAGTGTTAACACGGTAAATTGGAAGCTTCTTGCCGTTAGCAGAAGCGGTGATGGCTTCAAGTCCGTTGCTAAATAAATCTTTTTCGTAAATATATGTAGCACCGGCTATCATAATAAGAATGACAAGCCAGAAAATACTTCTTTTCATAAGTGGAATTCTTTCTGAAGATGACATAAGCATACTTTCCAAGATAATTACTATAGTTTATGTAAAGAAAATAATAATATGAAATTTAATTATAAGAATATTTCTATGACAGACATAATATAATGACATTTTCATTATACATTATTATGCTTCATTAGGCAGAATAAAAATATAGCATATATATATGCTATATCAATAAATGTTAAAAAATATCAATAATTTTTCGTCGCCAATCCCCTAAAACCAAACCGACAATCCCTTCCCAAAAATCTCCTGAGCACATTTCCAAAACTTTATCAAGTACCTAGAAACTGCAAAAATCGCCCAAAAAACATACAATTTTTGCCACTTTGCGTACAAATAGGAAACTTAGTGTTATAAAAATGACTGACAGTTCTGTGCAGGAAATGTTTGAAAATACATTAAAAAAGTACTGGTCGTTCAATGGAGCGGAAAATTAAATTAGAACGTCGGGAAGGCACTGCAACTGAAGTAGGGGTAAAAATGAAATAGCGGAAAGTACTAAATCAGTGTTTAAGGTAGTAAAGGTATTTATAAGATATTAATTTAAATAATTAGGAATAAGAAATTAGGAAATGCCAAAAAATGACTCAAATATAATGGCAAAAATATAAGATGCAAAACTATGACGCACTTAAAAGGTATATGGAGAAATCGGACTCATCTGTATATATGGGGAAGCATACAGATTACAAAAGAAGAACACATCTGACAGTACTTTTCGGAAAAACTTAAATATATAGAAAAGTCAATACATCCAATTCTTTTAAAGATAAGGGGTTGTAAATAAATAAGAAGGAGGAACAAAGATTATGAAGAAATTAATTTCTAAATTAGGAGTTTTAGCAAACTGTATGGCTTTAATGTTAGTTATTCAGAGTGCTAACACAGCTTGCGCATGGATTGTTCATCAGCCTGAATTTCCAGAACAGGCAAGCAAGTTTAAAAAGGTAAAATAATATGATTGAAAAGTTAACCAATCATATTGTGGATTGCCAAATCGCTTCCGGAAAAATCAAAGAGGAAGAAGGTAGCGTGTATCGATACGGATACACGCTATTTTTTGAGAAATTAATCAATATAGCCATAGCTTTAATAATTTGTTTAATAACAGGTAAGTGGCTTGCGGTAGGACTTTTTCTTCTTGCAGTTATTCCATTTAGAAGTTTTGCAGGAGGCTGGCATGCAAAAGAGTTTTGGCAATGTGCGATTTTATCTAATTTGATGATAGTCATAATGCTAATTTGTATTGAAAAATTATGTATAACCAAAGAAATAGTATACGTAATTTTTGAAGTAATAACACTTTTAGCACTTATTTTTATAATACCAACACAGAATCCTAACAAAAAATTATCGCAAAATGAATTAAAAAAATATAAAAAAGTTTCATTTATTATATGGTTAGTACAATGTTGTTTGTTAGTTGTATTTTTTGTTTACAAAAGTTATCAATTTTCCACTATAATGTTGTATACTCATATTGTTATAGTAATCGCAGCGGTAGCTCAGACTATGAGCGAAATAAAAAACAGATAGATAAAGAGTGGAATAAGATAATGTTTAATGTTGCAATATGTGATGATGACAAAAATTTTATACAGTACGTTGAAGATATAATTAAGGAATTAGGATATGCGGAAGATGTAAAGTTTTTTGAATATCTGTCAGGTGAGGAATTTCTTTTTGACATAGATGAACGTGGGGATTTGGACTTAGTTGTTTTGGATATTCAAATGGGTGAAACAGACGGAAATCAGGTTTCTGTTGAACTTAGAAAAAGATATAAAAGTACAACTTTAGTTTTCTGTTCAGGATATTTTAAACCATCTCCGGAGAATATTAAAGTTTCGCCTTTTAGATTTTTATTAAAGGAATATTCAAGAGAGAGAATGGTAAGTGAGTTTAAAGAAATTTTTGAATATTTAATGAACAATAAAGATGAGCCTTCGATTGTATGTCGGGGAGAAAGAAGTCAGGTCCAGGTGTATGCTAATGAAATTATGTATATTGAAATTTCTAAGAGAGGAACAAAAGTACATACATTAAACAAAGGTGGTCTGGTAGAAAAAGTATATTCCTGTAAAAAGAGTTTAGATTTTTTGTACGAATTGTTTAAGGAAAGTAATTTCGCTTATGCACATAACAGTTATATTGTTAATTTGAAATATGTAAAAAAGCTTTACTCTGAGGAACTAAAATTAGTTGATGGTCAGGTTTTATCAGTTTCAAGAACGAAGATTAAGAATTTAAGAAAACAGGTTACAGAGTATTTTGAGAGAAAATATAGGTAGGGGAGAATAGAATGAAAACGTTGATTTTGATTTTCCATTTATTGGTGTGTATATTTGAAATATGGATGCTATCTGATTTTTATGATGCCTTTTTAGGCTATAAAAATAAAGGAAAAAAGAGAAATATATTTATAGTATTATGTTTTGCATTAATTATTTTTGCAATTAATAGCTTTAATAATACAGTATTAAATCTGTCAGTTGTGCCGTTTATGTATTTTTTGTTAGCTGTAGTAGGTTTTAGTGGAAACATATACAAAAAAATATTTGGAACTTTCATAGGCACGGTAGTTCTTATGGGAACAGAATTAATTGTTGTGGGAGCGTTAAATGTAACATCCCAGCAGTTAATTGAAAGCAGTATGATGTATGAACCTTCAGCCATAATGTTAACTGTAATTGTAAAAATAATTACTCTTATGGTGTTTGCCGTTATTAAACAGTTTGTGGTAAAAAGGGAAACAAATATGGACGGGGCAACATTTATGCTCTATATGGTTTTGCCGTTGTCGAGTATTGGAATTATGTTTTCCATAGCTTTTTGCAATATTGATTTTGGAAATGTAACTTTAGCAAAATACTGTCTTGCAATATTTTGTATTCTGCTTATGGCAGGAAATGGAACAGCATTTTATGCCTATAACAGATATGCAAAACTTTGTATGGAAAGAGAAATTAATAAGCGTACAGTTCTTATGCAGGAAATGGAGCTTGAAAATTATAAGAAGATTAATCAGGCAAATGATAAGTATATGGAATTATTACATAATTCAAATCATTACATGAGGACTGTGTATGGATTGTTAGAACAGGATAATAAAGATGAAGCGATAAACATTATGGATTCTGTTTTGACCGAATATGAAGAGGGTGAGCTTATTGAATATAGTACGAATTCTATACTTAATACTATTTTAAGCGAATATTATGATAAGTCTAAAACCAATCATATAGAATTTAACATTTTCGTTGAACCGGGATTTAATATTGAGTGTGTTGAGTCCATGGATCTTGTAGCAATGGTTAGCAATTTGATTTCAAATGCATATGAAGCAGCACTGAAAAGTGACGAAAAGAAAATAAAAGTTCAAATGTATATGCAAAATGACGGAAGTTTTATTATAATAAAGATAGAAAATTCATTTAGTGGGGAGATAGTAAGTCAGGGTGACAGGTTGCTTACAACAAAGAAAGACGGAAATATTCACGGCGTAGGAATTGAAAGCGTTGAAAAAGTTGCAGAAAAATATGATGGTTGGGTTTCTACATCATGGGGCAATAAAAGTTTTAGGACAATGTTAGTACTTAATAATTCTTATGTTGTGTAAATAACAACGGAGATTAAAATGAAAAACAGAAGAAGAAAAAAGAAGAAAAGCTTATTAAAGAGAATATTTATTTTTCTTTTAATTGTGGCAGTTGCCGCAGTGGCACTTATAGGGGCAAGGTACTTTATTAACAGACAGAAAGTTGTAAAACTGGATGAGATTGAAATGCCGGACTGGATTAAGTCGGAAATTATTGAGGTGGACGGCACTTCAAGAAGCGGTGAAAAGTTAAGTTCCGTAAAGGATATTGTGGTTCACTATGTTGGCAATCCGGGAAGTACGGCAGAACAAAATAGAAATTTTTATGCAGGGGACCAGTCTAATGTCAGTTCCCATTTTGTTGTGGGTTTAAAGGGAGAGATTATTCAATGTATTCCTTTGTCTGAAATGTCTGCAGCAAGTAATTGGCGAAACAATGACACTATTTCAATAGAGGTTTGTCATCCTGATGATACGGGAAAATTTAACAAGAAGACATACAAGTCATTGGTTAAGCTTGTGGCTTGGTTAGAGGAACAGTGTGGACTGGAAGATGGGGACGTTATAAGGCATTATGACATTACAGGAAAAGAGTGTCCAAGATATTTTGTAACCCATGAGGATGCGTGGAAGAAGTTTAAGCAGGATGTGGCAGATTATAGAAAGGATGAACAGTAATGATTACAAAGATGGGTGTACCTTTTAATGGTTTGGCAGGAGCAGGTTTTTCAGGAAGTTATAAGGGAATGAGATTTTTTATGAAAACTTATGACAAAGAAAATATTAGCGTATTCGTTTATCCTGAGCCATATAATTTTGAAAATACTAAGGATGAAAATAAGGAGAAAGTGGAGTTTCCTTATACTCACGAAGGCGTGGACCAGTGCATTGACTGGCTTAATCAGAAATACATTGACGATAAAGATAAATGGGATGAAGCATTTAATTCAAGAATGAATGCGGAATAATAAAGTACAGTGATGGAAAAATTATTGTCGAATAAACAAGAAACTTATTGATAAAAATTCTCGATATGGTCTATAATGAATAATATCCGTGAGGGATTGTGAGAGTGCAAATCAGGTCACAATCAGCATAATCCTAATTGGAGTGTATTTACATATAACTAGTGTAGGAAAAAGCAAGTAGCCATAGAAACGCATTAAGGTTACAGGGCTAGGAGGCATATTACATTATGAGACTTTCAGATTTGAAACAGGGACAGACGGGAATAATACGTCAGGTAGGTGGAGGCGGTCAATTACGTCAACATTTCCTTGATATGGGATTAATACAGGGAACTGAGATTACATATATTAAGGCTGCACCTATGGGTGACCCTATAGAATATAGAATTTGGGGATATGAATTAACTCTTCGAAAAGATGATGGGGCCAAGATTGAAATAGAATTAGTGGAAAAAAGAGAAGGTAAAAAAGAAACAGGAGAACATAAATCTTCTAATTTTACTAACCATCCTCATATTGGTGAATCAGGAATTTACCACGTAAAACAGCGTGGGGAAACAATAGAAAAAGGACAGTTAATAACTTTCGGATTGGCAGGAAATCAGAATTGTGGAAAGACTACTTTGTTTAATCAGCTTACAGGTTCTAATCAGCATGTGGGGAATTTTCCGGGAGTTACGGTAGACAGAAAAGATGGTCAGATAAGAGGCCAGGAACAAACAATGGTTGTGGATTTGCCGGGAATTTATTCCATGTCACCTTATACAAGCGAAGAAATTGTATCAAGAGAATATTTTCTAAATGACAGACCCAGGGGAATAATTAATATAGTAGATGCAACTAATATAGAACGAAATATGTATCTTACAATGCAGTTAATAGAGCTTGATATACCAATGGTTCTTGCTCTTAATATGATGGATGAGGTAACTGCTAACGGTGGAACAATTGATGTTAATAAGCTAGAGGCAACACTTGGAATTCCGGTTATACCTATTTCTGCAGCAAAGAATGAAGGTGTAGATGAATTAATTGAACACGCTATGCATGTGGCAGTTCATAGAGAAAGACCGGGACGAATGGATTTTTGTGATGCTGATGGAGAAGACCATGGTGCAGTTCATAGATGCATTCATTCTATTATGCATCTTATTGATGATCATGCACATAGCAATTTGGTGCCTATTAGATTTGCAGCAAGCAAAATAATAGAAGGTGATACAGATATAATTGATCGTTTAAAGCTTGATCAAAATGAAAAAGAAATGATTGAACATATTATTGTTCAGATGGAAAATGAAAGTGGAATGGATAGACTTTCAGCCCTTGCAAAAATGCGTTTTACATTTATAGACAAGGTATGCAAGTCAACTGTTGTAAAACCAAGGGAGAGTAAAGAGCATTTAAGAAGTCAAAAAATAGACAAAATCCTTACAGGAAAATATACAGCAATTCCTGCTTTTGCAGTAATAATGGCATTGATTTTCTGGTTAACATTTGGTGTTATAGGAAACAGACTTCAGGCACTTATGGATATGGGAATAAGTTATTTAAGTGATTTGTGTAGCAGTGCAATGGTCAGTGCCAATGTTAATGAAGTTTTGCAGTCACTAGTTATTAACGGAATTTTCGTAGGCGTAGGTAGTGTTTTAAGTTTTTTACCTATCATAGTTGTTTTGTTTTTCTTCCTATCATTGTTGGAAGACAGTGGATATATGGCAAGAATTGCCTTTGTAATGGATAAGCTTTTAAGAAAAATAGGTTTATCAGGAAGAAGTTTTGTACCTATGATTATAGGTTTTGGTTGTTCAGTTCCTGCTATTATGGCAACAAGAACTTTACCTTCAGAGCGAGACAGAAAGATGACTATTATGCTGACACCGTTTATGAGTTGTTCGGCAAAGATTCCAATTTATGCGTTTTTTACTGCAGCATTCTTCCCACAAAATGGAACAATAGTAATGATTGGTCTTTATTTTACGGGAATAATAGTTGCAATATTGTACGCATTAGTATTAGACAAAACTAAGTTTAAAGGTGAACCGGTTCCTTTTGTTATGGAACTTCCAAACTACAGAATGCCGGGAGCTAAAAGTGTTTTAAGACTTATATGGGATAAAGCAAAAGACTTTATTACCAGAGCATTTACGGTAATATTTATTGCTTCTCTTATTATATGGTTCCTTCAGACATTTAGCATTACATTTAATATAGTGTCTGATTCTAAAGATAGTATTCTTGCATTAATAGGCGGTGTAATAGCACCAATATTTGCACCACTGGGATTTGGAGACTGGAGAGCATCAACAGCCCTTATAACAGGATTTACAGCAAAGGAAAGTGTTGTAAGTACTATGACAGTGCTTTTAGGCGGAAGTCCTGTGGCAACAATGTTTAACACGCATAGTGCAATAGTATTTTTAGTATTTACACTTTTGTATACTCCGTGTGTTGCAGCCATTACTTCAGTTAAAAGAGAACTGGGTGGAAAATGGGCTATTGGAGTTGTGGCATTACAGTGTGGAATAGCTTGGATAATAGCTTTTCTGGTTAATCTGATTCTTATAGCTGCAGGTGTTTAAGTTTGCTTGACAAGTGTTTTTTCTTATAATATAATCAGTTTTAATGGCGACGACGAAGAGAAGTAGCATTAATTATCGCTTTCAGAGAGCAGGCGTAGGTGGAAGTACTGTAGAATGAATTAATGTGAATAACACTTTAGAGCTGCAATCCGAAAGTTGAATTTAATAGTTGTTTAGATAGCACTTTTGATAGGTAGTAATATTAGAAGAGTTGATATTTGATTAGTAGGTGAGCCGTAGCTGAACGATAAACAGCAGGTTTTTAAACCGATGAGTGGCTGCAGAGCAGTAAATCAGGTGGTACCGCGGACTTAAAGATATTTATGGTTCGTCCTGAAACGATTTCGTTTTGGGACGGGCCTTTTTTGTTGCTTAAGTCTTAGCGAGAGAATTCGCAAATGAACTCTTTTTGAGTTTAAGTCCTGATTGAAATCGGATACTCGTATTTTTGAAGGGAGAAAACTAATGAACACGAACACAAATAACATTTATCGTGACGTAACAATGGACAACATTTCAGAAAAGAATGTTGGCGAAACAGTAAGAATTGCCGGTTGGATTGAGAATATCAGAGACCACGGCGGAGTTTCTTTTATTGACCTTAGAGATATGTATGGAGTTATGCAAGTTGTAATGCGTGACACTTCTCTTCTTGAAGGATTAAACAAGGAAGATTGTATTTCAGTAGAGGGACCAATTGAACACAGAGACGAAGAAACATACAATCCAAAGATTCCAACAGGAACAATTGAATTAGAAGCAAAAAGCGTAGACATTTTAGGAAAAGTATATAAACAGTTACCTTTTGAAATTATGACTTCAAAGGAAACACGTGAAGATGTAAGACTTAAATATCGTTATTTAGATCTTAGAAATGCAAAGGTTAAAGACAATATGATTTTTCGTTCAAAGGTTATTTCATATTTAAGAGAAAAAATGGTAGAAATGGGATTCTTAGAAATCCAGACACCTATCCTTTGTGCATCATCACCTGAAGGAGCTAGAGATTATATCGTTCCTTCAAGAAAGTTTAAAGGAAAGTTTTATGCATTACCACAGGCACCACAGCAGTATAAGCAGTTATTAATGGTGTCAGGTTTTGATAAGTATTTCCAGATTGCACCATGTTTTAGAGATGAAGATGCAAGAGCAGACCGTTCACCTGGAGAATTCTACCAGTTAGACTTTGAAATGAGTTTTGCAACTCAGGAAGATGTTTTTAGAGTAGGTGAAAAAGTTTTAGCGGACACATTTAATAAGTTTGCACCTGAAGGATATGAAGTTACTCAGGCTCCATTCCCTATTATCAGTTATAAACAGGCTATGCTTGAATTTGGTTCAGATAAGCCTGACCTTAGAAACCCATTAAGAATCATTGATCTTACAGACTTTTTCCAGAGATGTACATTTAAGCCATTCCACGGAAAGACAGTAAGAGCTATTAAGGTTCACGCAGATATGTCTAAGGGATTCCACGAGAAATTACTTAAGTTTGCACAGAGTATTGGTATGGGTGGACTTGGTTACTTAGAAGTAATGGAAGACAAATCATACAAGGGACCAATCGATAAGTTTATTCCTGATGACATGAAGGAAGAAATCAGAGAAACAGCTGGTCTTGAAGTTGGAGACACAATCTTCTTTATTGCTGACAATGAAAAGAATGCTGCTTTATATGCAGGTCAGATTCGTACAGCATTAGGCGAAAGACTCGACCTTATTGAAAAGAACTCATTTAAGTTCTGTTATATCAATGATTTCCCAATGTATGAATACGACAAGGAAACAAAGAAGATGGAATTTACTCATAACCCATTCTCAATGCCACAGGGTGGACTGGAAGCTCTTGAAACAATGGATCCTGAAGAAATTCTTGCATACCAGTACGATATTGTATGTAACGGTGTAGAACTTTCATCAGGTGCTGTTAGAAACCATGATATGAAGATTATGGTTAAGGCATTTGAAATTGCAGGCTATACAGAAGAAGACTTAAAGGAAAAATTCGGAGCTTTATACAATGCATTCCAGTTTGGTGCACCACCACACGCAGGAATGGCACCTGGTGTTGACCGTATGATTATGCTTCTTCGTGATGAAGAAAACATTCGTGAAGTTATTCCATTCCCAATGAATGGTAATGCACAGGATCTTATGTGTGGAGCACCTGGAGAAGTAACTGAACAGCAGTTAAGAGAAGTTCACATTAAAGTAAGACAGTAGTATTGTTTAGCAGATAGATTAAAGAAAGACAATAATATTGTTTAGCAGAGAGGTTAAAGAAAGACAGTAATATTGTTTAGCAAGGAGATGGTTGAAATGAAAAAGTACAGTACAGTAGTTTTTGATTTGGATGGAACATTGTTAAACACATTAGAAGACTTGGCAGATGCAGTTAACTATGTGCTTAGAAAGTTTGGCTGGGAAGAACATACAATAGACAGAGTTAGAATGGATGTTGGAAATGGAATTAAGAAGCTTGTGGAGCGTTCCGTACCTGATGGCTTGAACAATCCTAAGTTTGAGGAAGCCTATGAAACTTTTATGGAATACTATCAGGCACATTGCCAGATAAAGACTGACGCATATCCCGGAATATTGGATTTGTTAAAAAGCCTAAAGGACAAGGGCTACAAGATGGCAATTGTTTCAAACAAGGCTCAGTGTGCAGTGTCAGAGTTAAATGAAATATATTTTAAGAAATATATCGACGTGGCAATTGGCGAAAACGAAGCCGGTGGCATTGGCAAGAAACCGGCACCTGATGAAGTAAACTTAGCACTTGAACAACTTGACAGCACAAAGGCTGAGTCAATCTACGTGGGAGACTCCGACGTAGACAAAGCCACAGCAGACAACTCACAGCTTGACTGTGTACTATGCCAGTGGGGTTTTAGAGACTTAGAATTGCTGGAAAGCCTGAAGCCAAAGAGCATAATTGCAAAGCCGGAAGAACTTATAGAAGTATTAGAAGGCTAGACAAGTAAATAGAAAATAAAAGTGTAAAATAAAGAAACCACTGTGTGAGGAGCATGGTGGTTTCTTTTTTTACTTAATAAGATAATCCTTTGGAGTTTTTATTAAGCAAAAATTCGCCAAATTTATTATACAAATTTGATACATAAAAATGATAAGTTATGTGAAGATAAAAAACAGAAAACATATTTATAAAAGACTCGGAGGTTGAAGATGAAAAAGAGAATCTTATTATGTACAGCATTGTTGGCAATGTCTTGCATTATTTTTTCGTGTGAAAAAGAGAAGGGTGTAAATGATTCAGCAACTGAATCAAAGGTGATTGCTATAACTGAAACAAAAGAAGTTGACACCACAGTTGCTAAGAAAAATGTAGAGATAAAAAATCAAATTTATACAGATGAGCAGATTAGTGAGGCTGAAAAAGTTGCAAGTGATTATTATAAAAATTTTGCACATAAAGTAAAAGATTTAAAATTTAAGAAGATTAAAGGAAAAAAAGTGATATTTCAAATATATGATGAGACAAATGAGGCAACAAGATTTATATATTTAAAACTGCAAAATGGTAAATGGAAAGTTGTCAATGAGGGATATTAAAGTTAAAGGAATGCTCTACATATAAAAAAGATATGATACATAAAATATGTAAAACATTAAAAGAAGGAAAAATTAAAGCACAAATGATAAATATGTCATATGTATAATATAGGTTATTTACTATTTTTCAGGAGTTCCCTTTTTAAAATATTCAGAAATGTACTGTGTAATAAGAGAAGGAAAGAGCAGATGGGTTATAAAACAAATTATTCATATCTTTATAATGTCATTTGTGTTCATGTTAATTGCGGAAGTGCAAGGAATGGAACGATCCTTATAAAAAAATCCTCCGGGAAGAATGAGAATACATTCTACTTGGAGGATTTTTATTTTAAAAATATAATAATTATAATCTACAGCACTCCGCAGGCTTTCTTTGCCAGCATATCAGCCATATCATTGTATTTGTCACCAGAATGACCTTTGACTTTTTCAAACTGTACGTTTACTTTGGCTTTGATTTTGTTGTAATAATCTCTGTAGGCTATTGTGCCTTTCTTGTTGGCTTTCCATTCTCCGGTACACCATTTTGAGATTCCCATATAATCATAATAAATTGAAAGATTGGTGATGCCGTGGTTTACGGCATATTCCATCGCCGCCATTGAACCAAAAATCTCGCCTGCAACATTACGCATTGAGGCCATTTCCGCATCGGAGAAAGATTTTGACATATGAAGTTCTTCGCCATTGTGAAACATTACGACGCCGTAGCCGAATTCCTTGGTGGCAATATTGTAGCTTCCGTCAACATAGGCAGTGGCGCAGGAAGAATCAGAAGCAATGCAACCATCCACGCAGGAAGAAGCAGAGGCAATGCTGCCATCAACGTCAATAGGGATTTCTGAATTGGAAGAACTTTCAATGCCTAAAAAAGCAAGAGCTTCATCTTTAGTTTTAAAGCTTTTGAAAACTGCGCCGGAATAGCCGTCAACGCTTTTCTTACATTCGTCCCACGTTTCAAAAATTCCGGGAGTCTTACCATTTTTAACAGCATAAAATTTTTTTGCCATAAAGAACCTCCTGTACATAGATCAAATAATTGCAAAATTATTTTGTTTATACTCCTAGCAGTCAAAAATCTGCCTATTGTTTGCTTATACAAATTTTGACTGCTAGGAGATTAAATAGTGTTTCATAATTATTTGATTAAATTTATTCCTGAGAATTTGTTTCTTTAACAGCCTCAGTCACTTTTTCGGTTGCTTTGGCTGTTGGTTTTGTTGGAGCCTTTGTTATTTTTTCTGTTTTCTTCTCAGTTTGTTTTTCAGTCTTCTTTTTTGTAGTATTTTTCTTGGTTGTTTCTTTTGTATTTCTTTTCTTTGTAGTATTTTCTTTTTTCGTAGTTTTTTTAGTTGTCTTTGGCTTTGAGTTTTTCTTTGTTGTTGTTTTGTTGTTTGTATAGCTTGATTTTGCTGTTGTTTCACGACCGATTGTTTCTCTGCCAATTGTTTCTTCTTCGCTGTCTGTGTTGCTGTAAGAAGTTGTTGTTTCTGTTTCTTTTTTCTTCTTTTTACGTTTCTTTTTAGAAGTTTTTGAATCGGTGTTCCATGGGTTATTTTCGTCAGGATCTGACGGGTCCCATGAGGAACGTGGATCGGATTCGTTTAGCTTCTGCATTGCAGGTAAAGGAAGCACAGGTTCTTCGTTAGCCTTTGAGTAGATTTTGACTTTTGTGCCTTCAGGGCAGTTGTCGTAAATCCATTTTATGTCAGCAACCTGAAATCTTACGCAGCCTAAAGAGGCAACATTGCCAAGTTTGTTGTATTCCCAGTATTCAAGGGCATCACTTTCAGGTGATGTGTAAGGCACTGAATGCAACATAATCTGTCCCTGAATTCTTACGGCGTACTGAGCATATGTGTTATCAACCATTAATCGCCAACGATATTTTTCTGAAACGGTAAAAGTACCATTAGGTGTAAAATCGTCCTCACGACCGGTTGAACAAACGAAAGCCTTGTAAGGAACTGAATATTTACCTTTCTTGTCAATGCCGTAAACAATGGCAAAGTTCTCTTTCTTGTTAACTTTTATATAGAAAGGATGCTCAGCCTTAAAATTAATCAGCTTCTTATAATTAACAGTTGTAGTTTCCGGAACGGTAGTCTGTGCCACAGTCGTTTCGGAATTAGTTGTTGTTTCCTTAGAATCAACGCTCTTGCTTGAACAGCCTACGGTAAAAATAGCAATATTTAGTAATAAAATGCCAGCACCAAGACGCCAGCATTTGTGAATCTTATTTTTTATCATTTAGTGTCTCCATACTTCATATATTTTTATCAATTAGTGCGACTAAAAAAAATAGTCTACGCATATTCTATATTTTTAATAAACTAATTGCAATAGAAAAAATAGGAATATTGATAAAAAAACATTATTAATGAAAGTCCTATTTTGTTGACGTGAATTGTGGGATTTGATAAAATTTGTTATTAGTAGGAAAAAATATAGATTCCACAGAAAATTTCATTTTTGGAAGGAGAACAAAATGGGATACACAAAACAGAAAATATTAAATATGGCAGAGACAGAGGATGTAGAATTTATCCGTCTGCAGTTTACTGACCTTTTCGGAACATTGAAGAATGTTGCAATTACAAAGAGCCAGCTGGCTAAGGCATTGGACAACAAGATTATGTTCGACGGATCTTCTATTGAAGGTTTTGCCAGAATTGAAGAATCAGATATGTATTTATATCCTGATTATGACACTTTTGAAATTTTACCTTTTAGACCACATCAGGGTAAAGTTGCCAGAATGATTTGTGATGTTTACAAACCTGACGGCACACAACTTGAAAATGATCCAAGATACATATTAAAGAAGGTTCTGAAAGAAGCAGAAGATATGGGATACGAATTTAACGTAGGACCGGAATGTGAATTCTTCCTTTTCCATACTGACGATTACGGAAACCCAACAACAATCAGCCATGAGAAAGGCAGCTATTTCGATTTGGGACCAACAGACTTAGGCGAAAATGCCCGTAGAGATATGGTTCTTAACCTTGAAGAAATGGGATTTGAAGTGGAAGCATCACATCATGAAGTTGCACCTGCACAGCATGAGATTGATTTTAAATACGGTGAAGCATTAGAAACTGCTGATAAGATTATGACATACAAACTTACAGTAAAGACTATTGCAAAGCGTCATGGATTATATGCATCATTTATGCCAAAGCCAAAATACGGAATGTGCGGTTCAGGAATGCATATTAATATGTCTTTATTTAACAAAGAAGGACAGAATATTTTCGTTGATGAAAATGACAAAAACGGACTTAGCAAAGAAGCTTACAACTTTATAGCAGGATTAATGAAGCATATGCGTTCAATGACAGCTATTATTAATCCTATTGTAAATTCATATAAGAGATTAGTTCCGGGATACGAAGCTCCAACATACATTGCATGGTCAGCAACAAACAGAAGCCCCCTTATTAGAGTGCCGGCAGCAAGAGGACTTGGTACAAGAGTTGAACTTAGAAGCCCTGATTGTGCTACTAACCCATATCTTGCAATTGCAGTATGTTTAGCAGCAGGACTTGACGGAATTAAGAATAACCTTCAGCCTGTTGACAGCATTCAGAGAGATATTTACTCAATGACTGATGAGGAAAGAGATGAAGCAGGAATTGAAAATCTTCCAAAGAATCTTTACGAAGCAATTCAGGAAATGAGAAAATCAGATTTTGTTAAGGGAGTTCTTGGCAAGGAAGTATTCAAGAAATACATTAAGGCTAAGGAAGAAGAATGGATGGAATACACATCACAGGTTACTGATTGGGAAATTGACAGGTATTTAGGACGAATCTAAGAATCATTAAGATTGAATAAAATTCGGAGGAAAAACATTGTCAGGAATAATAGTAGCATTTCCTAAAGCCCAAGATGGAACGGCCATAAAGAACCTTTTGGTTAGAAACGGATACGATGTTGTATCAAGTTGCACAACCGGGGCGCAGGCCATAAACCTGGCGGATAATTTAGGTGAAGGAATTATAATAAGCGGGTACAGACTCCCGGATATGTTGTATACCGGAATATTGGAGAATGTTGAAGGCAGATTCGAGATGCTTCTTGTAGCATCAAAACAGAGATTGCTTGAAGACGAAACCGGCATTGCAATGCTGGAGATGCCAATTAAGGTTAGGGATTTCCTTAATTCCATCGAAATGATGGAGAATAACTTATTTGAGAGAACCCGAAAGAAAAAGAGAAAGCCGGGACAGCGTACAAAAGAAGAACAGGCAGTGATTAATCAGGCCAAAGAAGTTCTAATGGACAAAAATAATATGTCGGAAAATGAGGCACACAGGTACATACAAAAATCAGCCATGGACAGTGGAAGAACTATGGTTGAAACAGCCGAAATGATTCTGGCAATTATGTATAAAGAATAAAAAGAAAGAAGGACAGAAAAAGATGTATAAGATTAATGAGAATTATTTAAAGTTACAGGGTAGTTATTTGTTTTCAACTATTGGAAAAAAAGTTGCAGCCTACAAAGAAGCTAATCCTGACAGAGATGTAATCAGTTTAGGTATTGGGGACGTTACACAGCCATTGGCACCAGCAGTTATTGAAGCTTTACATAAGGCAGTTGATGAAATGGCAGTAGCAGAAACATTTCACGGATATGCACCTGATTTAGGATATGAATTTTTGAGAAGTGCTATTAGAGAGAATGATTATAAGGCAAGAGGAGTTGACATTGCTTTAGATGAAATTTTTATTAGTGATGGAGCAAAATCAGATTCAGGTAATATTGGTGATATTTTTGCAGAAAATAACAGAATTGCTGTATGTGACCCTGTTTATCCTGTATATGTTGACACAAACGTTATGGCAGGAAGAACAGGAGAATTCATTAAGGAAACTGAAAGCTGGAGCAATGTAATCTATATGCCATGTACAAAGGCTACTAATTTTGCACCAGAGATTCCAAAGGAAACACCTGACATTATTTATTTATGTTTCCCTAACAACCCAACAGGTTCAACAATTACTAAGGATCAGTTACAGGAATGGGTTGATTATGCTAACAAAGTTGGTGCAGTTATTATTTACGATGCTGCATATGAAGCATATATTTCAGAAGACAACGTACCTCACACAATTTATGAATGTGACGGTGCAAAGACTTGTGCCATTGAACTAAGAAGTTTCTCAAAGAATGCAGGTTTCACAGGTACACGTCTTGGATTTACAGTAATTCCTAAAGAATTAGAATCTAACGGAACAAAGCTTAATGCACTTTGGGCTAGAAGACATGGAACAAAGTTTAATGGTGCTCCATACATTATCCAGAGAGCCGGCGAAGCTGTATATTCAGAAGAAGGAAAGAAGCAGACAAAGGCACAGGTTGCTTACTACATGAACAATGCTAAGGTTATTATGGACGGACTTAAAAATGCAGGCTTCTCAGTAAGCGGTGGTGTTAACGCACCTTATGTATGGCTTGAAACACCAAAGGATATGACTTCATGGGAATTTTTCGATTACCTTCTTAACAATGCCAACATTGTAGGAACACCTGGTTCAGGATTTGGCCCAAGTGGTGAAGGATACTTCAGACTGACAGCATTTGGAACACATGAGAATACATTAAAGGCAATTGAGAGAATCAAGAATCTGTAGGGATTAGAAATATTTTAGAACATAAAAATACTACTTTATCAAATGAGATTACATCTGATAAAGTAGTATTTTTTGTTAAGTAGAAAAGTCTTTGGAATTTCTACTAATATTTTATGCTAACAACATCTTCTATTGAACATTCTAAAATCTTACACAAATATGCCAGGGTAGAAATATTTCTAATGATTTTTTGCAAATAAATGCAATATAGTCCCAATTTGGTGTGTCTAATAAGTGAAAGGAGGGCAAATGTTTATGAAAAATGAGAAAGCAAAGTCTATAAGCGAAGACAAAAAGCTTGACGAAATGGAATTACAGTGTCCTTAATACAGACTATTTCAGACAAAAAATCTATTTATCTATATTTGAAAGTTAAATCTGAAGATAAAAAATTAAATAATGGAATGTCTTTTGTAGGGGCAAAAATTAATATAAAAGGTTTTGGAAATATAGACGGTGTTGCAGGAGATATAAATGTGACTTCTGATTATGAAGGCGTGTTTGAAGTCAGAATGGATGTTTTATCAGAATATAAAGAAAAAAACTTAGATATTGACGGAAAAGATATTAAATTAACTCTTAATTGTTTACGCCAGGTGTACAAAACATCAGCTGATTATAAAGTAAATGATGATATTGCCCAAGGTGAGTGGAAGATTAATTGGAAAGGCAAGAGCAATAATAGTAGCAAGGTAATTAAACCTAACAAAACTATTATTCATCACAAAAACAAGCTTACTGTAATTAAGATGGAAATTACACCGTTAACAGTTACTATTGATTTTGATTATCCTGCAAGAAAGGAATATGAGGAAATTTATATTCCGTTTACTGTTGTTATGAAAGATGGAACAAAATATAAAACGACAGAAAGTGGTTTTAATACTATTTTTTACGGCAATGTAATGGGTAAAAATTTAGCCATGAATATTAGCAAACCGTTAGATATAGACGAAATTGACTATGTGGACATAGCCGGACAACAGTACAAAGTGCAGTAGTTTTTTTCAAATATACGGGAGATTTGTGGAAACGTGAAGGACGCAACAATCCGTGAAATTAAATTTTTTGTGTTTTGAAAACTTAATTAAATATAAAAACTTGACCGTCGCAAACCGTTGTGGATTTTGCGGCGGTTGTTTACCTTATGACAAAAATTTGTTATAATGCAATAGATTAACTGGGAAAGGAGGAGAACGTTGTTTAGCAATTTATTCAAAAAAAGCGATAAGCCTAGCGCAGCAGTATTTGTAGACTATGAACATTGGTACTATGGATACAATAATATTTTTTCAATGAAACCTAATGTACAGGAATGGTATGATGAACTTACAGAAGAATATAATGTAAAAAAGTTAATGTTTTTTGGGGATTTTAATGGTAGTGCAATAGAAAAAGAATTACCTAAATTAGAAAAAATTACAAAAAATGTTGTGCACACCGCAAGCACTAAAGATGGTGTAGATAAGGATTTTACAGATTTTATTATATTAGATGCAATTTATCGTGAAGCGGCAAAAAAAGATTCGCCGGATGTATTTGTTATATTTACAGGTGATGCACATTTTAATTTGGCAATTAAGTATCTTCGTGAATTAAAGAAGAAAGTTATTATTTATGGCGTGAAGAGATCGTTAAGTAACAAGCTTAAATCTTCAGCTAACTCATATGTTGAAATGCCAAGAACAAATCAGGAACAGCACTATTATTATGATGCGATTTTGAAGTCATTATATATTTTAAAGAAAAGACGCAAAATGGCAACATATTATAAAACCATTGATAATGTTTCAGCACATAGTGGAGTTTCAAGAGAAAGAATACAGGCTGCACTTGACGACTTAATGAGTAATAAGTATTTGGCTGAAGAAGAGAAGCAATACAGAGGAAAGAAGCCAAAAGTACTTGTTGTAAACTGGGACAGACTTGAAGAAGAAGGTTTGTGGAGCAATAGCAATAGTTAGAGAATGTAGAAAAAAGCTCTAAAGATTGCAATAAGTGTAAATGATATGGTAGAAGAATTATAGGATTCTAGAGATTTACAATTTAAGAGAAAACATAACCACCACATTGGCAGAAATATGGGGCTGCCGGTGTGGTGTTTTTTGGTGGCAAAAATTGTGTGTGTTTGAAGATTTCTCTTCTCATTTTTCGTACAAAGTCGTTCGGGGCGGTGTCCACACCCCCGGGGGCCGGCATTTTGGCTCACCGACACGTAATCGTAGCCGAAAATACAAAGTCATCCCCAAAAAACAACAGAAAGCACACCCCATGGGATGTGCTTTCTGCAATACACCTAAAAGTGTATCTTATTAAAATAAATTTCTCCAGAAAATACGGCTGTACAAATTAAAAATAAATCTAAAATAATTTCTAAATTGTATAAAACGAAATTAAATACTTCTATATCAAATAATCCTATATCTCACTATATCCATATCCGTTAACCAGTGCTTCTACAGGTTTGCCTTCCTTGCACATTGGACAATCACTGTGAGCAAATGCTTCATAGTTAGGAATATCATCTGCTCTAAATAGTGCATCAATTCTATGTCCGTTAATTGAATCAACTGCGCTAAAGATAGCTGAGATACCCTGAAGAATGCCACCGTAATATTCGATGCATTCAATGCTGTTGCGGACAGTCTTTCCTGTTGTTGCTGAAGCAAGAAGCAGAAGAACGTTCTTTCCATAGATTTCAGGTTTCAGGTTATCTCTGAAAATCATCTGTCCGTTGGAATTAAATTCAGGAGTGACGACGTAAATAGTCTTATGTGCGTTAGTTGATAAAACTCCTGATCTGCTAAGCTCACTTGCAAGAAAAGCACCGATAACTTCGCAACCGTCTAAACAAACAATTGTATCAATTGGCTTATCCATAACATTATAATAATCCTTCATGGCAATGGCGATTCGTTCAGCTTCGTTCTGACGTGTCTTCATAGTAGTCATGTCAAGATAATAATTAAGGTGTGAGTGATTAGTAACAAAATGCCCAGGAATAACTTTTAATGCAATGTTAGAGTCCTTTCTGGCATAGTATTTCACGATTTTGTTTTTAATCATAAAGGGCCTCCTTTCCGTAATCAATCTGGAAATTGATTACCTGCCAATATTCAATTTTTAGCCGTACAAACTTATAAAACAATTATACAATAATCTCTGCGGTTTTCAATGAAAAAATATTCCAAACTGTCAAAAAATTCCACCCCAATTAATAAAGTGAAAAACTAATTGTTTATAAGAAATAAGATGAATATGTGTTAAATTTTCACAAAAATGCATATAATACAGAAATTGGTAGAAAATTTAGTAAAAAACCATTGATAAAAAACGTTTTTAAAAACTATCATATCCTACAATACCAATAGGGAAAAAGGGAGAGATTAAAAATGAGAGGTATTATTGAATTTTTAAAATATAGTTCAGTATGTATGTGCAATTCTCTTACATATTCACATAGCACAGTTAGAAAGCAGGTAGACTAATGGACTTTAATTTTATTAATGAGCATATACCCTTGTATGTGGAAGCAGCAAAGTTAACATTGATTATGGCATTTTGGGGGATTTTGCTTGCTATAGTTGTAGGCTTAATCGTAAGCCTGATTAGATATTTTAAGGTGCCGGTTTTAGACAAAATAGTTGGATTTTATATTGAATTGTCAAGAAACACACCGTTGTTGATTCAGTTATTTTTCTTATATTTTGGATTGCCAAAGGTTGGAATTGTACTTACATCGGAGCAGTGTGGTGTTATAGGATTGGCTTTCCTTGGAGGAAGTTATATGGCAGAGGCTTTTAGAAGCGGACTTGATAATGTGGAAAGCATTCAAATTCAGTCAGCTCTAAGCCTTGGAATGAAAAAATCACAGGCGTTTAGATATGTGATTCTTCCACAGGCAGTTTCAAATTCAATTCCGGCATTTTGTGCCAATATTATTTTCTTAATAAAAGAAACATCAGTTTTTAGTGCTGTGGCATTGGCTGATTTAATGTTTATTACAAAAGATTTAATTGGAATTTATTACAAAACAGATGAAGCATTATTTATGTTGGTTATTGCTTACCTTATTATTTTGTTTCCGATTTCATTGATTTGCAGTTTGGTTGAAAGGAGGGTTCGCTATGCAGAATATGGGGATTAGTGTGTTGTTTAAAGGCAACAATTTTCTAAGGCTATGCCAAGGACTTTGGGTAACATTGCGAATCTCTCTTATAGCAATGATTTTTTCAATTATACTGGGATTCATTTTGGGAATGATAATGACATCAAAAAACAAAGTAGTCAAATTGATTTGCAGAATTTATCTGGAAATTGTAAGAATTATGCCTCAACTAGTGTTACTTTTCCTTGTTTATTTTGGGGCAGCCAAGCACTTGGGAATGAACATGCCGGGAGAATTGGCGGCGGTCATAGTGTTCACATTTTGGGGCACGGCTGAAATGGGCGACCTTGTTAGAAGCGCACTTATTTCAATACCAAAGCACCAATACGAAAGCGGTTATGGGCTTGGTCTTACAAAATTGCAGGTATTTATTTATATTATTTTTCCACAGACTATAAGAAGGCTGCTACCATCGGCAATCAATCTGCTTACACGTATGATTAAAACAACATCTTTGGTAGTGCTTATAGGCGTTGTGGAAGTAGTAAAGGTTGGAAAACAAATAATTGACGCATCAAGATATACCGCTAACGACTCGGCACTTTGGGTATACGGTGCAATATTCCTTATGTATTTTGTAATATGCTTTCCTTTTTCAAGATTGTCAGCATTCTTGGGAAAAAAGTTAGCAGGATAGGAGAAAATCATGGCAGAAAAAATTTTGAAAGTTGAACATTTAAAGAAATCATATGATGGAAAAACAAATGTTTTAGACGATATATCTTTTGGAATCGAAAAAGGCGAGGTTGTGGTTATAGTCGGCCCGTCAGGTTGTGGAAAAAGTACTTTCTTAAGGTGTTTGAATAAGCTTGAAAGTATTAATGAGGGTGCACTCAAATTAGACGGACAAAATTATGAGAATGAAAAAAAGAACATTCATTTAATTAGAGAAAAAATAGGCATGGTTTTTCAAAGTTATGACTTATTTCCAAATATGTCAATTATGGATAACCTGACTTTGGCACCGATTAAAGCTCAAAAAAGAAAAAAGAGCGATGTTGAAAAAGAAGCCGAAAAGTTGCTTGAAAGGGTTGGACTTTTGGAGAAAAAGGATAGTTACCCACGACAGCTTTCAGGTGGTCAGAAGCAGAGAGTTGCAATAGTAAGAGCATTGCTTATGAATCCAGAGATTTTACTTCTTGATGAAATAACAGCGGCACTTGATCCGGAAATGGTAAGGGAGGTTTTGCAGGTGGTGCTTGAGCTTGCAAAATCAGGAATGACCATGATTATAGTAACCCACGAAATGGAGTTTGCGAAAGCAGTTGCAGACAGGGTTATTTTCTTAGATAAGGGAAAAATAGTAGAAGAATCTGAACCAAAGGAGTTTTTTGAAAATCCAAAAACACAAAGAGCAAAACAGTTTTTAAACAGTTTTCAATATGAAACTGTTTAGATATATAAATGTCAAAGTAGCTTTAAACAGTTTTTAATACGAAAATATTTAGAGATACAAATGTTAAAACAATCTTTAAACAGCTTTAGATAAGAAAATGTTTAGATATAAATCTGGTTAAATCAGCAAAAATTTTTTAGGAGGGAATCAGGATGAAAAAGAAAATTTTAGGAGTTTTATTGGCAGTTGGTATTATTGCAGGAGTTATTGCAGGATGTGGAAACAGCAATACTACACAGAACGGAGCAGAAAATGCAAGTCAGGCATCAGCTACGGCAAAGGCTAGAACTCTTGACGAAATTAAGAAGTCAGGCAAAATCAAAATTGGTGTGTTTAGCGACAAGAATCCATTTGGTTATGTAGACGAAAATGGAAAAGTTCAGGGGTATGATGTTTATTTTGCAAAGAGAATTGCAAAGGATCTTCTTGGTAGTGAAGATGCAGTTGATTTTGTTTATGTAGAGGCAGCAAGCCGTGTTGAATATTTAAAATCAGCAAAAGTTGACATTACATTGGCAAACTTTACAGTAACTGATGAAAGAAAAGAACAGGTTGATTTCGCACTTCCATATATGAAGGTGGCACTTGGAATTGTTTCACCACAAAAGGCAAAAATAACAGATGTAAATCAGTTAAAGGGAAAGAAATTAATTGTTGTTAAGGGAACAACAGCAGAAACATATTTTTCAAAAAACTATCCTGATGTAACACTTGTAAAATTTGATGAATATCAGGAAGCATATGATGCTTTGTTAGATGGCCGTGGAGATGCATTCTCAACAGACAACACAGAAGTTCTTGCATGGGCAAAACAGAACAAAGGATTCGTAGTAGGAGTTGAATCACTTGGAGATATTGACACAATTGCACCTGCAGTACAGAAGGGTAACACAGAGTTGCTTAACTGGTTAAATGATGAAATTAAGACATTGGCTAAGGAAAAATTCTTCCATAAGGACTTTGATGAAACATTAAAGAGTGTTTACGGAGATAGTATCGATCCTGAAAACCTTGTAGTTGAAGGCGGAGTGGTTGAATAATAAATAAGGGCCATACTTTAAAAATATAGTATATAATATGAAAAAGGCTGTTGCACTACTGATATATAGTTAGTGCCACAGCTTCTTTTCTACGGACTTCCTTAAGCCCTAAGGCTTTTTCATAAAAGTCCAAAGATTTTTTTAAGTCAAATACGTTATAATTTTCATGTACCATTTTAAAATTCATATAAATTTCCTCAAACATTAAAAATTTGTCCCTCATTATTAATCATCCGGATTTTTTCTTTATATTCAGGATGTTTATTAAGGAAAGAACTGATTATATCATACTTTCCCCAGCAGTGCATTGGAAATACAATTTGTGGATTAGTATGTTCCATAAATATTTCCAAACCTTCATATGCTGTTTCTTCAAGTCTGGGATCCAAAGGAACAAAGGCAACATCAATCTTTAAGTTATCCATTTTTTGAATTTCGCGGATATATAATTGAATCATATTATTTCTATAAGACTTAGGTTCTTCCTTCCAATACCAACAGTTTAAATCTCCTGCGTGATAATAAACCTTGTTATCATATTCTAACAGAAATGCTACACCTTCATCTGTAGACCTAAAAGTTGATATTTTTAAGTCCTTTCCGTTAGGCAGCTTAAGCATTGTTTCGATATTCTTTTTCGTTATCAAAATGTTTTTCGCTAGGTCTATCCCCTGGCTTTCATATTTTTTTAGATGTCTTTTAAGGGGAATATCATATGACAACACATAATGTATATCCGGATAAATTTTAATAAGTTCAAAAATTTCAGGATTAAAGTGATCGTGATGCCGGTGACTGGAAAAAACAATAATGCTTTTATTATTCTTTAATTCAGGAATTGTGCCTTCAAAATAATCGAAAAGAAAATATGCATCTTCAGTTTCCAGTAAAAAACCACTATGTCCGATATATGTTACAGTCAAGGTAAGTCCTCCTATATGTATTTGATACTATAATAAATAATGTAGCATAATGGGGTTAGCTCCATTTGAATTACATTATTAACTACAAGTTTATTTTTAAATATTGTAATTACAATCCATATGTAAGTCAAGTTATAAGGAAAGAACATTAATATGTTAATAATACAAAGTTTTTTGCTGCTTTTTGTACGGAATAAAGCGTATTTCATTGATTTTTACACCGATATTTTGTAAGATATAGATTAAGTGTGGAAAAGTATGTAGATACTACAGAATAAAGAGGAGGTCATTATGGCTAATATTATTTCAGACGAAACAATAGAATACGTTGGAATTCTTGCAAAGCTTGAATTATCTGACGAAGAAAAAGAAAAGGCTAAAAGTGACATGGGAAGAATGCTTGACTACATTGATATGTTAAATCAGCTTGATACAAGCAATGTAGAACCTATGAGCCATGTATTTCCTGTAAACAATGTTTTCAGAGAAGATGTTGTTGTTAACGGGGATGATAGAGAGAATATATTGAAGAATGCACCGGAACAGAAGGATGGAGCTTTTGTAGTTCCAAAAACATTTGAAGAATAATAAGCTAAGATAAGAGAGGATATATTCATGAATTTGATGAGTTTGACAGCAGTAGAGCTGGGTAAAAAAATCAAGTCAGGCGAAGTCAGGGTTGTAGATGCAGTAAATGCAGCATTTGACCAGATTGAAGCTGTTGAGAAAGATATAAATAGTTATGTTACAGTTTATAAAAAAGAAGAAGTCTTAGAAAAGGCAGAACATATACAGAAATTAATTGATGAAGGACAGCTAACAGGTCCTTTGGCAGGTGTTCCTGTAGCAATAAAGGATAATATGTGTACAAGAGACAAGCTTACAACATGTAGCTCAAAAATCTTAGGAAACTTTTATCCAACATATTCAGCAGAAGCTGTTATTAATCTTGAAAAAGCAGGAGCAGTAATTATTGGAAAAACTAACATGGATGAGTTTGCCATGGGAAGTACAACAGAAACATCTTTCTATGGACCAACTAAGAATCCATGGAATAAAGAACATGTACCTGGTGGCTCATCAGGTGGTAGCTGTGCAGCAGTTGCAGCAGAAGAATGCTCATATGCATTGGGTTCAGATACAGGTGGATCAATTAGACAGCCAAGTTCATTTTGTGGTGTAACAGGAATTAAGCCAACTTACGGAACAGTATCCCGTTACGGTCTTATTGCCTATGGTTCATCACTTGATCAGATTGGACCTGTTGCAAAAGACGTTACAGACTGCGCAACAATTCTTGAAACTATTGCAAGCTACGATTCAAAAGATTCAACATCAGTAAAGAGAGATGATTACAACTTTACAGAAGCTTTAGTTGAGGATGTTAAGGGACTAAAGATTGGTATTCCAAAAGACTATTTTGGTGAAGGTCTTGAACCTGAAGTTAAAGAAGCAATTCTTAAGGCAGTTGATGTATTAAAAGACAAAGGTGCAATTGTTGAAGAATTTGATTTAAGCCTTGTTGAGTATGCAATTCCTGCATATTATGTTATTGCGTCAGCAGAAGCAAGCTCAAACCTTTCAAGATTTGATGGTGTAAAATACGGATACAGAACAGAAGAATACAATGGACTTCACAATATGTATAAGAAGACACGTTCAGAAGGCTTTGGTGAAGAAGTTAAGAGAAGAATTATGTTAGGTTCTTTCGTTTTAAGTTCAGGATATTATGATGCTTACTATTTGAAAGCACTTAGAACAAAAGCACTTATAAAGAAAGCTTTCGATGAAGCTTTTGCAAAATACGATGTAATTATCGGACCGGCTGCACCAACTACAGCTCCTAAATTAGGAGACAGCCTTTCAGACCCAATTAAGATGTATCTTGGAGACATTTACACAATCTCAGTTAACCTTGCAGGACTTCCGGGTATTTCAGTTCCATGTGGACAGGATTCTAACGGACTTCCAATAGGAATGCAGATTATTGGTGACTGCTTTAAAGAAAAAAATATTATAAGAGCAGCATATACATTTGAGCAGGCAAAAAATAGCTATGACAGATGTGATGTAGCAAAAGCAAGAGATTAGGAGGAGCAGCAATGAAACAGTACGAAACAGTTATTGGACTTGAAGTTCATGTAGAATTAGCAACAAAAACAAAAATTTTCTGCTCCTGTTCAACAGAGTTTGGCGGAGCACCAAACACACATACATGTCCTGTTTGTACAGGAATGCCGGGATCCCTTCCTGTTTTAAATAAGCAGGTAGTTGAATATGCCATGGCTGTAGGACTTGCAACAAACTGTAGCATTACACAGAATTGCAAGTTTGACAGAAAGAACTATTTTTATCCTGATAACCCACAGAACTACCAGATTTCACAGCTTTACAAACCTATTTGTACAAACGGTTATGTTGAAATCAAGGGTGATGATGGAGAAAAGAAACAGGTAAGAATCCACGAAATTCATATGGAAGAAGATGCAGGTAAGTTAGTACATGACGATTGGAATGATTGCTCATTAGTTGACTTAAACCGTTCAGGAGTTCCACTTATTGAAATCGTGTCAGAACCAGATATGCGTTCAAGTGATGAAGTTATAGCTTATCTTGAGAAACTTCGTCTTATAATTCAGTATCTTGGCGCATCAGACTGTAAGCTTAACGAAGGTTCAATGAGAGCAGATGTAAACCTTTCAGTTCGTGAATATGGTGCAAAAGAATTTGGTACAAGAACAGAAATGAAGAATCTTAACTCTTTTAAGGCTATTGCAAGAGCAATTGAAAATGAAAGAGAAAGACAGATTGATTTAATAGAAGCAGGAGAAGCAGTAATTCAGGAAACACGTAGATGGGATGATACAAAGGAATATTCTTATGCTATGCGTTCAAAAGAAGATGCTCAGGATTACAGATATTTCCCTGATCCTGACCTTGTTCCAATTATCATTAGTGACGAATGGATGGCTGAAGTTAAGTCAAAAGAACCTGAATTTAGAGATGAAAAGATGGCAAGATATATTTCAGAATTTAACCTTCCTGAATATGATGCTGACATTATTACATTATACAAACCATTGGCAGATCTTTTTGAAGCAGCAGTACAAAAGGGTAGCGCACCTAAGGAAGCAAGCAACTGGCTTATGGGTGAAACAATGCGTATAGTTAAGGACAAGGGTATTGAGCCTGATCAGGTAAAACTTACAGGTGAAAATTTTGCCAAGTTCCTTAAGTTAATCGAAAATGATGTAATTAACAAAACAGTTGCCAAGGAAGTTTTTGAAGCAATCTTTGATGGTGGCGTAAATCCTGAAGCATATGTTGAAGAACACGGATTAAAGATGGACAACGATACAGATGGTCTTAAGAAGATAATTGAAGAAGTTGTAGCCAACAATCCTAAGGCAGTTGCCGATTATCAGGGTGGAAACAAGAAAGCAATTGGAGCTTTGGTAGGCCAGACTATGAAGGCTACACAGGGCAAGGCTAATCCACAGATGATTAACAAAATCCTTAATGAAATATTGAATAAATAATTACAAAGTAGTAATATTATACTTGGTTAAAAAAATTGTTGCAGATGTAAAATTAAACATCTGCAATGATTTTTCTTAAGCGGTGCGTGGCTCAGTTTGGTAGAGCGCTGCGTTCGGGACGCAGAGGTCGCAGGTTCGAATCCTGTCGCACCGATTTTTTGAGCTTAGAAATAGGCTCTTTTTTTGTTGAGTAAATCAATAAAGGATTGAAATTATAACTCATACGTTCTATAATGAACTCAAAACTCGGCTTAAAATAGTAAGTCGGAAACAAATAAATACTGTAAGATACAAATAGGAGAAGTTTATGAGTCACATGGATACTAGAATGTCTTGGGAACCGGACAAGCCTCATGAAGAATGTGGTGTCTTTGGAATGTATGATTTGGATGGCAACGATGTTGCATCATCAATTTACTACGGACTGTTTGCGTTACAGCATCGTGGACAGGAAAGCTGTGGTATTGCCGTATCAGATACTTTTGGACCTAGAAAGGTTGACCTTTTAAAAGGGATGGGATTGGTTAACGAAGTGTTCAACCAGGAGAATATAGCAAGCTTAAAAGGTAACATTGGTGTTGGTCATTGCCGTTATTCAACAGCAGGAGAAAGCATTCCAAGTAATGCACAGCCTTTGGTTATTAATTATGTTAAGGGAACTTTAATGTTAGCACATAATGGAAACCTTATTAATGCTAACGAATTGAGAGAGGAATTGGCATATACAGGTGCTATTTTCCAGACAACAATCGATTCAGAAGTTATAGCTTATCACATAGCAAGAGAGAGAATTAAGACTAAAACAGCCGAACAAGCAGTAGTAAATGCTATGAAGAAGATTAAAGGCGCGTACGCCCTTGTTGTTTCAAGTCCTAGAAAATTAATTGGAGCAAGAGATCCATATGGTTTTAAACCTCTTTGTATAGGTAAGCGTGATAATGCTTACATATTGGCTTCAGAAACTTGTGCATTGGATACAATTGATGCAGAGTTTGTCAGAGATGTGGAGCCGGGAGAAGTTGTTGTAATAGACAAGGATGGTATCAAATCAGACAAATCATTATGCTTAAAGCCTGAAGAACAGGCAAGATGCGTATTTGAATATATTTATTTTGCAAGACCTGACAGTAATTTTGACGGTACAAGTGTTTATCATTCAAGAATTATGGCAGGAAAGTTTTTAGCAATGGATAGTCCTGTTGATGCGGACATTGTTGTGGGGGTTCCTGAATCAGGTAATGCAGCAGCAATGGGATATGCAATGCAGTCAGGAATTCCTTACGGAACTGCTTTTGTCAAGAATGCATATGTTGGAAGAACATTTATTAAACCTCAGCAGAAGAGTAGAGAATCAAGCGTTCGAGTAAAATTAAATGTTTTGAAGGAAGCTGTTAACGGCAAGCGAGTTGTTATGATTGACGACTCAATTGTAAGAGGAACTACAAGTGACAGAATTGTACAGATGCTTAAAGATGCAGGTGCAACAGAAGTTCACGTAAGAATTAGTTCACCACCATTTATCAGTGAATGCTATTTTGGAACGGACGTGCCAAATAAGGAACAGCTTATAGCTCACAATCGTACTATAGAAGATATAAGACAAGTAATCGGTTCAGATTCATTGGCTTATCTTAGCATAGACAGACTAATCGAATTATCAGGTGGAAAGGCTATCTGTAAGGGATGCTTTACAGGTGAATATCCAATGGAACCACCAACGGAAGACATTCGTGGAGAGTATGACAAGTAAAAATAGTTACACGGATTGTTATGTGCTTAGCACTCTCGCAATCTGTAATCTTAATTAATAAAAAATTTTGGAGGTTTTTATGAACGACAGATACCAGAGCCCATTATCAGAAAGATATGCAAGTAAGGAAATGCAGTACATTTTTTCACCTGACATGAAATTTAAAACTTGGAGAAAGTTATGGATTGCATTAGCAGAGTCAGAAATGGAATTAGGACTTAACATTACTCAGGAACAGGTTGATGAATTAAAAGCTCATGCTAATGATATCAATTATGATGTTGCAAAAGAAAGAGAAAAATTAGTACGTCACGATGTTATGTCACATGTTTACGCATACGGAGTACAGTGTCCTAAGGCTAAAGGAATTATCCACCTTGGTGCAACATCATGCTATGTTGGAGATAATACAGATATTATCGTAATGACAGAAGCATTAAAGCTTGTAAGAAAGAAACTCATAAACGTAATTAATGAACTTGCAAAATTTGCAGATAAATATAAAAATCAGCCTACATTGGCGTTTACACATTTCCAGCCTGCTCAGCCTACAACAGTTGGTAAGAGAGCAACTTTATGGCTTATGGAATTAAAATTAGACTTAGATGATCTTGACTACATTATTGACAGTATGATGCTTTTAGGAAGCAAGGGTACAACAGGAACTCAGGCAAGCTTCTTAGAATTATTTGAAGGCGACCATGAAAAGATTAAAGAATTAGAAAACAAGATTGCTAAGAAGATGGGATACACAAAGTGCTTCCCTGTATCCGGACAGACATATTCAAGAAAGATGGACACAAGGGTTCTTAATGTATTAGCAGGTATTGCTGCAAGTGCTCACAAGTTTTCAAATGACATTAGACTTTTACAGCACCTTAAAGAAATTGAAGAACCATTCGAAAAGAATCAGATTGGTTCATCAGCTATGGCATATAAGAGAAACCCAATGCGTAGCGAAAGAATTGCATCATTAGCTAACTATGTAATGGTTACAGCTTTAAATCCTGCAATTACATCAGCAACACAGTGGTTTGAAAGAACATTAGATGACTCAGCTAATAAGCGTTTAAGCGTTCCTGAATCATTCCTTGCAATTGATGGTATTCTTGATTTATACCTTAATGTAGTAGACGGATTAGTAGTTTATGACAAGGTTATTGAAAAGAGACTTATGAGCGAACTTCCATTTATGGCAACAGAAAATATTATGATGGATGCTGTTAAGGCAGGCGGAGACAGACAGGAATTACACGAAAAGATTCGTGAATTATCAATGGAAGCAGGAAAAAATGTTAAGGAGAAAGGTTTAGATAACAACCTTCTTGAACTTATTGCAAATGATCCTGCATTTAATATGAGTCTTGAAGATCTTCAGAAGACAATGGATCCTTCAAAGTATGTTGGACGTTCACCTGAACAGGTTGACGAATTCCTTACAGAAGTTATTAATCCTATTTTGGAAGAAAACAAAGAGATTCTTGGAATGTCAGCAACAATCAATGTATAAATTGTGATTTTTTTGTGAAACAGTAGGCAGAATGCCAGTTAAATGAAATAAATACTTTAATTATTAAGGCAAGTGTGATAAAATCAGTTGTATGTTTGAGTCGGAAAGTATAGAATTTCCGAACATATGACTGATTTTATTTTTTTTCTTTAAGAATTAAAACGATTTAACAAAAATCACGTCATAATAAATAGTAGAGGAGAAATGAAAATGTTTAAGAAAGTTTTGGCAGTTGGTTTTTCTGCTGTATTAGCATTGTCATTAGTAGCATGCGGAGGCAGCAAAGACAACAAATCAAAGTCAAGTAAAGAGACAACAACAGCAAGCGAAAGCGAGGCAGCAACAGTTTATTCTGTAAAGGATGAGAAGATTAAAGTTGACAGCGGTGTTATTAAGCTTGCAGATTATTCACAGTTAACAGTATACGAAGATGATGTAAAGGTAACAGATGACAGTTATAAGTCACAGGTTGATTACATCTTAGAGCAGAGCGCAACATATAAAGATACTAAGAGTGCAAAGATTTCATCAGTAGACAAAGTTAAAGTTGACTACACAGGACAGATTAAGTATAAGGGTAAGAAAGTTACTTTTGAAGGCGGTACAGCTTCTGATCAGGAAATTGACCTTGGAAATAATAGTAGCGGATACATTGATGGATTTACTAAAGCATTAGAAGGACAGCACAAAGTTGGGGACAAGTTTACTAAGAAATTAAAATTCCCTGACACATACAAAAACAACACAAAGATTGATGGGAAAGAAGTTAAACTTGCAGGAAAGACAGTTTGGTTTACTTTTACAATTAAGAGTATTTCAACTAAGTCAGTTCCAAAGTTAACAGACAAGTTTGTAAAAGAAAAATTCGGTGCATACGGTGTAACAGATGTTAAGTCATTTGAAAAATATGCAAGAGAACAGATGAGAACATCAAACATTATGAACAAAGTTTGGTCAAACTTTGTAGCTTCTTGTGAAGTTGTATCATACAGCTCAACAGAAAAAGAAAGCTTAAAGAAGGTTGCAGATGCTAACTACGAATCACAGCTTCAGTCACAGTATGGTGTAGATCTTGATTCATATCTTGAAGCAGCTTCAATGTCAAAAGAAGACTGGGATAACAACATCATGAGCCAGGTTGAATCATCATTAAAGACAAAGATGGTATACCAGGCATTAGCAAAGAAGGCAGATTTAGTTCCTTCAGATTCAGATTACAACAAAGAAGCTGAAACACTTGCACAGCAGAACTCATTATCAGTAAAAGAACTAGAATCAACATATGGTAAAAAAGAAGTTGAATATGCTGTAATTACACAGAGAGTTCAGAAATATATTGCTGAAAATGTAACAGTTAAGGAAGGTTCAGAACCTACAACAGCAGCAGAAACAACAGAAGCTGCAACAACAGCAAAATAATAAATACTTGGATTTTTGAAAACAGGTATTGATGGAATAAAAAGAGTGTTATTTTATCGGAATGATAAGATGGCATTCTTTTTTTGCTATAAGGTTGCATTACTATTTTAAATGTGCTAAATTATTCCACGGATGGTATTCGACAGAAACTATACCGAAGGAAAATGACTATATAAAAAACTGATGCGACGGTAGCTCATATCTTAGGAATGAGACTAACTATCCCGATTTTGAAAGAAGGAGGGATGCTCATGAAGTTTGGATTTATAGGAGCGGGAAAAGTTGGTTTTTCCCTTGGAAAATATTTGGCAGATAATAACCAGAATGTAGTTGGTTATTATAGCATAATCAATGAAGAAGCCATAGAAGCAGCAAAGTTTACCGGTTCTAAGTATTATGAGAACATAGAACAGTTGGTAGAGGATAGTGAAGTTTTATTTTTGACTGTCCCCGATGGACAGATTGAGAATCTATGGAATCAGTTAAAATCAAGTCATAAAAATTGGATGGCAAAGTATAATAAACCTTTGCTTAACAATAAAATAGTGTGCCATTGTAGTGGTGCATTATCCTCAGATATCTTTTCGAGTATAGCCGAATATGAAAGTTTTGGCTATTCTATCCATCCACTCTTTGCAGTGAGTAACAGATACGAATCTTACAAGGAATTATCAGATAGTTATTTCACAATAGAAGGAAATATTGAAAAAATCAATAAAATGAAAGAATTGTTTGAAAGTTTCGGAAACACTGTATGTATTATTTCAAAGGATGACAAAATTAAATACCACGGAGCGGCGGCTATTGCCAGCAATCTTGTTGTTGGTTTAATAGGTCTTAGTGAAGAACTGCTTAAACAGTGTGGGTTTGATGAAAAATCGGCTCATAATGCATTAGCACCAATTATTAAGGGAAATGTTAAGCACATTGTAGAAGAGGGCGTTGTAGAAGCACTTACGGGGCCTATTGAGCGTTGTGATGTGTCTACAGTAAGAAAACATATGAGCGTTTTTGATAAAAAAACCAATGAAATCTATAAAGCAGTGTCAAAAGAAGTATTGGAAATTGCAAAGATAAAAAACAAAGATAGAGATTATAGTAAGATGGAGGAAGTATTACAATGAAAAATACGGTAAGTACATTGTTAAAACAGAAGCAGGAAGGAAAGAAGATTTCAATGCTTACCTGCTATGACTATTCAACAGCAAAATTAATGGAAGAAGTTGGAGTAAACATAATTCTTGTAGGTGATTCACTTGGAAATACAATGCTTGGATATGAAGATACAATTCAGGTAACAATGGAAGACATGATTCATCATTGTGCAGCAGTATCAAGAGGCTTAAAGAACACATTTTTAGTTTGTGACATGCCATTTATGTCATATCAGACATCACCATATGATGCAGTTGTTAATGCAGGCAGACTTATGAAAGAAGGTCACGCCAACATGGTTAAATTGGAAGGTGGAAAAGAGGTGTGCCCACAGATAGAAGCAATAGTAAAAGCATCAATTCCTGTCTGCGCCCATTTAGGACTTACACCACAGTCAATAAACGCACTTGGTGGTTACAAAGTTCAGGGAAAGACAGAAAGTGATGCTCAGAAATTAATAGACGATGCAAAGGCAGTACAGGAAGCAGGAGCTTCAATGTTAGTACTTGAATGTGTACCTGCAGACCTTGCAGCAAAAATAACAAAAACACTTCATATTCCAACAATCGGTATTGGAGCAGGAAACCAGTGCGACGGACAGGTACTTGTATATCAGGACATGTTAGGAATGTTTACAGACTACGTGCCAAAATTCGTAAAACAGTTCGCAGGTGTAGGCGAAACAATGAAAAAAGCATTCAAAGAATATATGGAAGAAATTCAGAGCGGAGCCTTCCCGGCAGAAGAACACTCATACAAAATAGATGACGAAGTAATAGAGAGACTGTACTTTTAATGATTACAATGGACGAAGGTCTGCTTCCACCTGTGCTTGCACAAAGGTGGAAGCATGAACTTAGGACATGCCCGGATAATGAGAATAAAAGCAAAGCGAAGCTTTGCGATATGCGAATTATGCGGTAGGATTGCGAGAGTGCGAAGCACGTAGCAATCCGGTAATCATTAACTTGAAAAAATCAAATATAACAGCGAAGCGCAGCTTCAACAAATAGGAGGTCAACATGAAAGTTGTAACAACAATAAAAGAAGTAAGAGAAAACGTAAAACAGTGGAAAAAAGAAGGACAGACAGTAGGTTTTGTACCAACAATGGGATATTTGCATGAAGGACACGGAAGCCTTATAACAAAAGCAAGAGAAAACAATGACAAAGTAGTAGTAAGTATTTTTGTAAATCCAATGCAGTTTGGACCAACTGAAGATTTAGACAGTTATCCAAGAGACCTTGAAAAAGATTCAAAATATTGTGAAAGCTTAGGAGTAGATTTAATATTCCACCCGGAACCATCAGAAATGTATCATGACGATTTCAGTTCATATGTTGATATGTCAGTTTTAACAGAAGAACTTTGTGGATTAAGCAGACCTGTACATTTTAGAGGCGTTTGTACAGTAGTAAACAAACTTTTCAACATTGTACAGCCTGACAGAGCTTATTTTGGAGAAAAAGACGCACAGCAGCTTGCAATCATTAAGCATATGGTTCAGGACTTGAATATGGATATTGAAGTAGTAGGATGCCCAATTATCAGAGAAGAAGACGGTCTTGCAAAAAGTTCAAGAAATACATATCTTTCACCTGAAGAAAGAAAGGCAGCTTTAGTTTTAAGCCAGACAATCAACTTAGCTAAACAGCTTATTGCAGATGGAGAAAAGGACGCTGATGTATTAGTTGCAAAGATGAAAGAAAATATTGAAAAAGAACCTCTTGCAAAAATCGATTATGTTAAGGCAGTTAACGGATTAACAATGCAGCAACAGAAAGAAATTAAAGCACCTATGTTAATTGCAATGGCGGTATACATAGGAAAAACAAGATTAATAGATAATACAATTTTACACTAATTTATGGTAATAAATCAGACAGTAAAATAAGTAGGTTTTACTGTCTGAAATTATGATAATTTGTGACAATTAAGATATTTGGAAGTGATGAAAGGATAAAACAATGCAGATTAACATGTTAAAAAGTAAAATTCATAGAGCAACAGTAGTTCAGTCAGAGCTTGATTATGTAGGAAGCATAACAGTTGACGAGGATTTAATGGACGCATCAGGAATTTATGAATATGAAAAGGTACAGATAGCAGACGTAAACAACGGCAACAGATTTGAAACATACGTTATAGCAGGAGAGAGAGGTTCAGGAATGATTTGTCTTAATGGTGCAGCAGCTCATATGGTCAGCCTTGGGGACAAGATTATTATTATGAGTTATGCCCAGATGGAGCCTTCAGAAATTAAGAATAATAAGCCTAAAGTTGTTTTTGTTGATGATGAAAATAAGATTACAAGGGTAACTAATTACGAAAAACATGGAAAATTATTTGACTTAGAAAAGTAAAAATTATATCATATTTCTGTAGTAAACTTTGGAAAGGTGAAATTTTTATGTTAAAAGGAAAGACAGTTGTGCTTGGAGTTACAGGAAGCATTGCAGCATATAAGATAGCCAACCTTGCAAGTATGCTTGTAAAGAAGGGATGCAGTGTTCACGTAATAATGACAAGAAATGCAACAAATTTTATAAATCCTATTACATTTGAAACACTTACAGGTCATAAGTGCCTGGTTGATACATTTGATCGTAATTTTGAATTTAGCGTAGAACATGTATCATTGGCTAAACAGGCAGATATTTTTATGGTTGCACCGGCAAGTGCCAATGTTATTGGAAAGATTGCAGGGGGAATAGCAGATGATATGCTTACAACAACTATAATGGCGGCTAAATGCCCTAAGATTATATCTCCGGCAATGAATACTAATATGTTTGAAAATCCTATTGTACAGGACAATCTGACTAAGTTAAAGAGTTACGGATATGAGATTGTTGAACCGGCAAGCGGATATTTGGCATGCGGCGACACTGGTAAGGGTAAGATGCCTGAACCGGAAGTGCTTTATTCATATATTTTAAAGAATATCGGTTGTGAAAAGGACTTGTTAGGCAAGAAAGTTCTTATAACAGCAGGTCCAACACTTGAAAAGATTGATCCTGTAAGATTTATAAGTAATCATTCAACAGGAAAAATGGGATATGCCATTGCTGAAAATGCAATGCTTAGAGGGGCAGAAGTTACTTTGGTAACGGGAAGAACTTCAATTAAGAAACCTGATTTTGTTAAGATTATTGATGTTTTAAGTGCTCAGGATATGTTTGAAGCAGTAGATGAAAATTTCGACCAGCAGGATATTGTTATAATGAGTGCGGCAGTGGCTGATTACAGACCGAAAACTGTTGCTACAGAGAAGATTAAGAAGAAGGATGGGGAAGAGTCTATTCAGTTAGAAAGAACCACTGATATTCTTGGAACAATGTCTAAAAGAAAGAAGAACCAGTTTGTATGTGGTTTTTCAATGGAAACAGAGAATATGTTGGAGAACTCAAAAGCTAAGCTTGAAAAGAAGAATTTAGATATGATTTGTGCCAACAATTTGAAAGTTAAAGGTGCCGGTTTTGGTACAGACACTAATGTGGTAACACTTATAACTAAGGACAATGTAGTTGAGTTACCATTAGAATCTAAGGCAGAAGTGGCAGCGCAGATTTTAGATACTATTGTAAAGAAATAGGAGAATGATTAAGTAAGGAGTAGGGATGAGAAATAACTTAAAGAAGAAAGTTTGCAGTTTACTTGTTGCAACACTAATGACAACGGCAACATTTGCAAACGGATTTACATATGGTGGCATTACGGTATCGGCAGAAGAAAGCAACGTAACAGTTCAGAATAGTGGAAATGTTGAAATATCAGGAGAGAAAACATACTCAGATATTAATGATTCAACAGGCTCAGGTGTGAACACAGGAGATGTGGAAACATCGACAGTGGAAACTACTACAGGAGAAATAGTTGAGACTACAACTGATGAAACGACAATGCCTGAGACTACAGTGGAACCAACAACAGAAGAACCAACAACACCGCAACCTACAACAGTACCGGCCACAACAAAGCCTGCATCAACAAAGGTTGTTGCCTGGGGTAAGAATGCAGCAGGTCAGTTTGTTAATGGTAATAAGAAGGTAATTAAGGGCGCCACAATGAAAGGTGTAGACGTTAGTTACCACAATGGAACAATTAACTGGAAGAAAGTAGCTGCAAGTGATGTTGATTATGCAATTATCAGATGTGGTTACGGAGATAACATAAAGAGCCAGGATGATAAGAAATGGGCTGAAAATGTTGCAGGATGTGAAAAAAACAATATTCCATATGGAGTTTATATTTATTCATATGCTACTTCAGTTAAACAGGCTGAAAGCGAAGCAAATCATGTTTTAAGATTAATAAAGGGACATACATTAAACTTTCCAATTTATTATGATATGGAAGATGCGGTTCAGGCTAAGCTTTCAAAATCAATGAGAACAAAGATTGCAAACAAGTTTCTGGGAATAATTAGGAATGCAGGCTATGAATGTGGTATTTATGCAAACCTTAACTGGTGGAACAATTATCTTGATTCAAGCCTTGGCGGTGATAATACATGGAGAACATGGGTTGCACAGTACAATAATAATGGCTGTGATTACAAGAGCAACTACAGTATGTGGCAGAGCTCATCTACAGCTAAGGTAAGTGGTATAAGTGGAAAGGTAGATATTAATTTCTGGTTTGGAGAAGTGAGAGACAGAAGTTATGATATTACAGTAAAGAAGGGACCTTCAACGGTTAATACAGTGGCAACACCTAAACCGGTAAAAGCTCCTGCAAGAGTAAAAATAAGTTCAGTTAAGGTAGGTAAGAAGAAAGCCACAGTTAAGTGGAAGAAGATTTCATCTGTAAAAGGATACAGAATACAGTATTCTACATCAAAGAAATTTACTTCAAAAACAACAAAGTCTAAGTATACAACAAAGACAAGTATTAAAATAAAGAAGTTAAAATCAAAGAAAACTTATTATTTCAGAGTAAAAGCTTACAAAAAGAATGCAGCAAACAAGAAAGTGTATTCAAAGAGCTGGAGTAAGGTAAAACATAAAAAGATTAAATAATTACATAGATTAATCTGTGTAAGCACAGGTTTGGCAAGAAGATTTGAAACGGTAATTATGCAATAAGAAAAGCATGTATCAACGTAAAGGAGAACAAAAGAGTTGATACATGCTTTTTCTGTTAAAACTTATAAATGATATCTTTGTTATATGTGCATCCTGCCTTGCATACAGGGCTTACAAAGTTATCATGATTAATAGCATCGGGATAATACTGTGGTTCAAAACAAACAGCTTCTCTAACATTGTAAATGTGGTCTTTTTTGCCTTTTACATTCTCAACAAAGTTGGCTGTGTACATCTGAACACCCGGACAATTAGTAAAAATCTTCATTTCTATTCCCGAAACATCACCTACAGCATCCACAATATTGTGAAGCTTAGAATCAGTAGGATCTGTAATCCAGTTATGGTCATATCCGTTGGCATATTTTAAAGGAATGTAGTCTTTATTAATATCCTGGCCAATAGTTTTAAAAGTATTAAAATCCATTGGAGTGTCTTTTACAGCTTCAATCTCGCCTGTAGGAATTGATGTTTCGTCAGCAGGAGTAAAGCTGTCTGCATATATTTTTACATTGTGATTTAAAACAGTACCTGAACCTTCGCCATTTAAATTAAAATAAGAATGGTTAGTCACGTTAATAATAGTATCCTTGTCAGGAGTAGCATTGTAGTTAATCTTAAAGCCATCTTCCAACAATTCGTAAGTAACATACATCTTTAAGGCTCCGGGAAATCCCTGATCCATATGTGGGCTTTCAAGTGAGAAAGTAATTGAAGTGTCATTATGATTCTCCACTGTCCATACACGTTTAGAATATGGATTAAGACCACTGTGAAGGTTATTTGGCCCGTTATTAATATCAAGATTGTATTCTGTGTTATTTAGCACGAAATGTCCTCTAGCTATTCTGTTGGCGCATCTTCCAACATTACAACCAAAGTAATATCCGTCATCTGTTTCATAGCCTGATACATCGTCATATCCTAAAACGATGTCTGTAGGCTTATTATTTCTGTCAGGGACAACAATGCTTACAAGAGTTGAACCAAAATCAGTTACACTAATTTCTAAATTATTATTTTTTAAGGTGTAAAGCTTAGTAGCAATACCATCTTTTGTAATTCCAAAATCTTTAACTGTCATTATAATCCTCCTAATTTTTAATAGGCAAAACTACGAGAAAATATGAAAAAGGGGAGGGAATGAAAAAGTAGTTTTGCCTATGTTAACAAATATAGAAATAAAACTATAAAGTTTTAATAAATCTCAAAAATGCTTCTAAGCCGTCAGGTGTACATTTGTAAACGCCTGCGTCTTCTAAAACCTTTACGAAAACTTTTCCGATTTCTGCCTGAATAATGTCCATAACATTATCTTTATTAACGTCATCATAGTTGGCAAGAAAACCGTATGCCCAATCGGCATGTTTCTCAATAGCTTCGTTTTCGCGAATATCTTTTCCTTCAAGAATATATTCAGCAAGTAAATTCATCTCGCCTTTTAATCTTGATGGAAGTACTGCAAGACCCATAACTTCAATTAAACCAATATTCTCTTTCTTAATATGGTGAAGTTCTTCGTGTGGGTGATATACACCTAAAGGATGTTCTTCTGTAGTAATGTTATTTCTTAATGCTAAATCAAGTTCAAACATACCATCCTTAAATCTTGCAATAGGAGTTATGGTATTGTGTGGTGTTCCGTCAGTTTCAGCATAAATAAATGCATCCTCATCAGTGTAGCCTCTCCAAGCCTTCAAAATATGGTCGGCAAGTTCAATTATTCTGTCACTGTCTTTTGACTGTAATCTGATAACTGATAAAGGCCATTTTACAATACCACATTTAACATCGTCAAAACCATCAACTGAAAATTCTTTGATAATATCAGCCTTTGCCATGGCAAAAGTATAATTACCCCCCTGGAAATGGTCGTGGCTTAAAATTGAACCTCCAACAATTGGAAGGTCTGCATTTGAACCAAGAAAATAATGAGGAAAGAGCTTAACAAAATCAAATAATTTTCTAAAAGCTGCTTTATCTATCTTCATTGGTACATGCTGTCCGTTAAATACTATGCAATGTTCGTTATAATAAACATATGGAGAATACTGAAATCCCCAGTTTGAATCATTGATAGTAATAGGAATGATTCTATGGTTCTGTCTTGCAGGATGATTTACACGACCTGCATAGCCTTCATTTTCCATACAAAGCTGACACTTCGGATAAGAAGATGAAGCAGCTTTTCCTGCGGCTGCAATAGCTTTAGGATCTTTTTCCGGCTTTGATAAATTAACAGTAATGTCAATTTCACCGTACTGTGAAGGAACAGTCCATTTTAAATCCTTTTCTACTCGTGATTTTCTAATGTAATTAGTTTTTGTAGAAAAATCATAGTAGAAATCGGTTGCTTCTTTTGGAGAATTGCTATATTTTTTCCAAAAGATTTCTGAAACCTGTGAAGGACGTGGCATTATGAAATTCATAAGCTTTGTATCAAAAAGGTCTCTGTAAGTAATAGAGTCTTCAATAAGCTTCATTTCACAGGCAATATCCAAAAGGTTATCTAATATATTGTCAAGATTAATCTCCTCACCTGAAATATCAGGATCAGAGTAATCATCTTTGCCAAAAGCATCCAAAATCATATTAGTTGAATAATTTCTTTCTGATTCAGGAATTAAACCTGAATTAATACCATACTGTACTAATTTTTTTATATTTTTATCTAATTCTGAGACGTTAATCATAATACTTTAACACCTCCATACTTTCTAATCTTTAATACATGACATGCACCTTCACCGAAAATACTTTCTGTAGCTTTCTTATACTCAGGTACAAAATCAGTTTTAACAAAAGCCTGTATAGTGCCGGCAAAACCACCACCGTGTACTCTGCATACACCATTGTTTCCTAAAACATTTTCGCTAATTGCAATACCTATTGAAACAGGCTGGTTCTGGAAATCATGGTTAGAATAAATATTCTGGAGACGCTTGTAAGAAGAATCTCCTGATTCCTTAATTAAAGATAAAAATGTGTCAAAGTCATCAGCTTTTAAAGCGTCAACTTCTTTCTGAACACGTTCATTGTCCTTAAAGAAATGCATAGCTCTCAAAATATTTCTGTCTCCAACTTTTCTGAAAATCTCAGGAAGTTTACTGAAAAATTCTTCAGCCGGAATATCATTTAAAAATTCTTTCCCAAATAAAGCTGCAACTTCTTTCATTTCTTTAGGAATGGCAGAGTAGTCATCTGTTAAGTCTGCGTGTGAACCTTTAGTATCAACGATACAAAGGCTGTAACCCTTATCTGCAATGTCGAAATCAACTTTTTCAACAATAGGATTAGCAGGATCTTTAAAATCAATATGTACAAATCCACCAACTGAGCAAGCCATCTGATCCATAAGACCACAAGGTTTTCCGAAGAATACATTCTCAGCATACTGACCAATAATTGCTATATCAATTGGAGAAACTTTCATATCGTTATATAAACCTGAAAGAATAGTTCCGATAATTGCTTCAAATGCTGCTGAAGAAGAAAGACCTGCACCATTTAAAACATCGCTTGTAACGTATGCCTTAAAAGGACCTGTTTTGTAACCGTGGTCGTTCATTCCTGCAATAACACCTTTAATTAAAGCAGAAGTAGTACCAAATTCTGCTTCGTTAACAGCAATGTTGTCAAGACTAATGCTTAATGGTGAATAACCTTCAGAAAAAAGTTCAATAGTATTTTTGTCATTATTTCCAACAATTGCAATTGCATCTAAGTTAACAGAGGCGGCCAAAACCATACCGTGCTGATGGTCTGTATGATTACCACCTACTTCAGTTCTTCCCGGTGCACTATAAATGTCAACGTTCTCTTCACCGAAAAGCTCTATATATTTATCTAATGCATTAACATATCTTTCTTTCTGGTATTTAATCATTTCTAAATCATCATAATATAAATCAGTCAATGTGCTATCGTGTTCATTATTCAAAAACTGATTCTTTAATGTTGTTACGTTTGTCATTGAAAACCTCCCGATACATAAAAATATTACTTCGCTTTTACTGTAAAATTTGTTTAACTAAAATGTATAACTTTTTTAGTAAAATATCAATAGTTTTTTGATAAAAAAATAAAGTTTGAATATATTGCACAAATAGTCGAATCAAAAACTGTAACAAGTGAATAAGGGAAAAATAAATAAAAACGATTCGGTAAAAGAAAAAGTAAAACTTTAGTAAAAAGTATTGCAAAATTTATGAAAGTTTATTACTATAGAATAGCATTAAATTTGAGCAGAAAATACCGAAAGTTTGATTACATGGATTGTAATCTTATATAGAATGGAAGAATGGAGAGAAGAAATGGCAACAATAAAAGATATTGCTGAAATGGCAGGAGTAAGTATTACAACAGTTTCAAGAATACTTAATAATGATTCATCTTTAAGTACAACGATGGAAACTAAGCAGAAAGTAATTGATGCTGCAAAAAAATTAAACTACAAAAAAGTAGGAAGAAGTACAAAGGCCACATTCAGATTGGGTATAGTTCAGTGGTTTTCAGCAGAGCAGGAACTTCAGGATACATATTATCTTTCAGTTCGTAATGGCATTGAAGATTTTTGTATAAAAAATTGTATTCAGATAGTAAGAGCTTTCAAGACAGATGTTAATTATATGGATTATCTTGAAAATATTAATGGACTTATCTGCATTGGAAAGTTTAGCAAAAAAGAAGTGAAAGAATTAAAGAGAATATCTAAAAATATTGTATTCTTAGATATGCCTGTAGCAGATTATAGTGTTACATCATTTACATTAGACTTTGAATATGCAGTAAATAAAGCAATGAGTTATCTTACAAAACTAGGTCATACAAAGATTGGATTTTTAGGCGGACGAGAAATTTTAGATACTGATGAAGTTTTTGATGATGAAAGAATTAAGGAATATGTAAAATATTGTTCAGAACATGGTCTTGATTATGACAAATATTTAAAAGAAGGACAATATTCCATTGAATCAGGATATAGTATGATGAGTGAATTTATTCAGTCCAAAGATATGCCAACAGCCGTATTTGCAGCAAGTGATTATATTGCATTTGGAGCAATGAAGGCTATTAAAGAAAACGGATTAAAGATTCCTGAAGATATTTCAGTTATTGGATTTGATGATGCACAGATTTGTAATTATACAACTCCAACATTGACAACCATACATGCACCTGCATATGATATGGGACAGTATGGTGCCAACTTCCTTTTTGGAGCTACTAACTGTAGCATAACAACTCCATTGAATGTAAAAATGCCTTGTGAGTTAGTTGAAAGAGAATCATGCGGACCTGTTAAAAATAAAGAGCCCCGCTAAAATCATAACGAAATTTGTTTGACAACACATCTCCGTATAAAGCATTATTGAAATTTTGAATTAAATAAACTGCTTCAGTCGCAGAGTTTTCAAACAATTCGTACAAGTAATCTAAGTGATGTTCACATTTAGGATTACTGTCAGGTTCAACAACGTGACCATATAAACTTTTATAATGAAAAGTGGCATGCATTAATAAATCAATGCATGTCCTTTTTGCTTTATGTGGCGCAACAAAGAACTTCTTGATTATATACATCCATTTAAGTGAAGCGTGAATTGTGTATGTTGAAATCTGATTATAAAAAGGTGACATACTTTCAGCAACACTTTCCTTAGTTGGAATTAAATGGTGCATAGGAAAACTTTCAGGAGCATATCCGTCTTCAACAAGAAGCTTATGCTCAAAAGCACCCTCAATTTCAATGTGCCCACAATCGGTTTCATCCATTGTTACATTAACATAAGGATGACAGTTTTTGTCCAATACATAGTGACAAATAAGTCCTAAAAGGTAACTGTACTGCGAACTGTTTTTTCCATATTTATTTACAATCTTAACGGCGTGTGTCATAAAAGGATAAAAATCTTTATGATGAATAGAAACGCCTATCTGATTAGTTTTGTTTTTCGAAAAAGCCCTGTAATAAAATAGAAAATCAGGTCCCTGTAACCCTGCCTTAAACGGAGCGGGATATTTCTTAATAACATTCTTTATATCTTTTGGTAATCCGGGAATTACCATTTTTCCAAATTTATAATGTGCATATGCAGATGGCATAAAAACACCTCCTATTTACAAATATTTTTATGATTGATTTGTATGTTTAATTTTAATATTTCATTTATTAGAACTTATACAATATATATTAACATATTTACCATTTTAAAGTGAGAATATTTTGTTAAATATAAGTAAAAGAACCATAATGTCATTATAGAAGAAAAATAATACAAAAAACTAAACAAAATATAAATAAAAATTATAAAAATAGAGAAAATGCTTTATACAAAGGGTTATTTTAGAATGAAAAAAATATTGGTTTAATATTAGATGAAAAGATTATAAGAAATGTTGGATTAAATTTCAAAAAAAGTTATTAAAAAATTAGGAAAAGAGTTGTTGATTTTTAATTATAGATATGCTATCTTATTGATAGAACAGATGTTCGAAAAATAAAAAGGAGACAGGCTATGGAGATTACACAGAATATGACTATTTCAGAGAAGTTGAAGATATTAACTGATGCGGCTAAGTATGACGTAGCCTGTACAAGCAGTGGAGTTGACAGAAGCAATAAAGGGCAGGGCATTGGAGATACTCATGCTTGCGGAATCTGTCATACTTTTTCGGCAGATGGAAGATGTGTTTCATTGCTTAAAATATTATTTACCAACGAGTGCATTTTTGACTGTAAGTATTGCATTAACAGGAAGTCCAATGACGTACCTAGAGCTTCATTTACGCCGGATGAGGTTTGCAGGCTTACCATTGAATTTTACAGAAGAAATTATATAGAGGGATTGTTTTTAAGTTCGGGCATTTTAAAGAATCCTGATTATACAATGGGACTTATTTACGAAACTATTTGGAAGCTGCGTAATGAATATAAGTTTTTTGGATATATTCACGTTAAGGCTATTCCGGGGGCTTCTGAAGATATTATTGAGAAGGTTGGGTTTGTGGCTGACAGAATGAGCGTTAATTTGGAGCTTCCAACTAAGGAAGGTTTACGGCAACTTGCACCTAATAAGAATTATACTAATATTTTGAAACCAATGAAGCAGATTCAGATGGGTTCAGGCAGACTGATTTCAGATGGTAAGGAAGGATATCAGATTGTAACAAGAACCGGGCGGAAGAATAATTCTAAGTTTGTTCCGGCAGGGCAGAGCACACAGATGATTATAGGAGCCACGCCTGAAACGGACTATCAGCTTATGTCAGTTACGGAGACTATGTATAAACAGTTTAATTTAAAAAGAGTGTTTTATTCGGCTTTTGTGGATGTGAATCATAATATTGATTCACCTGCATTAATAGGACCTAACCCTATGCTTAGAGAACATAGACTTTATCAGGCAGACTGGCTTTTGAGATATTATGGCTTTGCTGTTAAGGAATTGCTTAACAAGGAACATCCTAATTTTAATGTTGCGTTAGATCCTAAGTGCGATTGGGCAGTTAATCATTTGGATAAGTTTCCGGTGGAAGTTATGAGAGCTGATTATTATACCTTATTAAGGGTGCCGGGAATTGGAGTAAAGTCGGCAAGAAGAATAACTGCGGCAAGACATTATGGAATGCTTGACTTTAACAGTTTAAAGAAGATGGGGGTAGTTCTTAAAAGGGCAGCATATTTTATAACCTGCGGTGGAAAGACTATGATTCCACTGTCAATGGATCAGGATGCATTGGCAAGAACATTGGCAGATACTGACAGAAAGCAGGTTTACGCTATTGAGAATGACACAACTTATAAGCAGATGACGCTTATGGATTTGGGATTAAAACAGTAAGTTTAGAATAATCGGAGAGCAATATGAATGTTACGTTAGTTTGTGAAGACAATATAGAAGGAATAATGACAGCAATTTATGACGGGTGGGTGTACATGAATAAGGGATATTCTGTTAACATCCATCCGGGCAGTGATTATGCACCAACCTTTTTTTCTAAATTTATTAATATTGAAACTGACAATTCTAAGGCTGAAAGGGTTATTCGTTCAATAAAGATTAAGATTTCAGAAGAGGCATATATTGCAGTTTTTAGAACGTGTATGAATTTTGCAGAGGATAAGGGGGATGCGGTTTTTGAATTTCTGAGATATGGTTACAGATACGGTGCAAGAGTTATGAAGATGCTTCACGTTCCGGCAGTTATGAGAGTAATGGAACTTAGTAGAAAGACTTCCAACGAGGCACATTCATTTATAGAATTTATTAGATTTGAAGAGCTTAAAGGTAATGTTTTGTATAGTAGAATTGAGCCTAAGTGTGATGTGCTGTCACAGGTGTATGCACATTTTCAAAATAGGTTTCCTAATGAGAACTGGATTATATATGACCAGAGAAGAATAAAGGCAGCAGTTCATCAGAAAGGTATGGCAACTGTTTTAGTTGAAGGACAGAATATGGATCAGTTAGTGAAGAGCGTTCGAAAAGATGATGAATACGAGGATTTGTGGAAGATATTTTTTAATACCATAGCAATAAAGGAAAGATATAATCCTAAGTGCCAGTGTACGCATTTGCCTAAGTGGTATAGAAAGAATATGCTAGAGCATGAATAGCTGGAAATATGAAAAATATAATATGTACTTTATTTTCAATCGGTGTTATACTAACGGAGTGAAATTAATGTAGTATATTGGGTCGAGCATTATTTCATAAAAATACAAATAATAGAAAAACTATTCAGGAGGAATTCATGAGTAAAGTTAAGAGAGTTTATGTAGAGAAAAAACAGCCTTTTGCTGTTACTGCAAAGGAACTTACAGAAGATATTAAGGGATATCTTGAAATTGATGCATTAAAGGATGTAAGAGTGCTTGTAAGATATGACGTTGAAAACATCTCAGATGAAACTTACAACAGAGCATTAACATCAGTATTTTCAGAACCACCGGTAGATAATGTATATGAGGAAACATTCCCATATGATGCGGATAATTCTAAGGTTTTCAGTGTGGAATTTTTGCCGGGACAGTTTGATCAGAGAGCTGATTCAGCAGTTCAGTGTGTTAAGTTTTTAAATGAAGATGAAGAGCCTGTTATTAAGACAGCAACTACTTATGTTTTAGAAGGCAATATATCTGATGAAGAGTTTGAACAGATTAAGAATTACTGCATTAACCCTGTAGATTCAAGAGAAACAGGATTGGAGAAACCTGAAACATTAGTTACAGAGTTTGAAGAGCCTGCAGATGTTATTATTTTCGATGGCTTTAAGGATATGGCTGAAGAACCTTTAAAGGAATTATATGATTCTCTTGGATTGGCTATGACTTTTAAGGATTTCTTACACATTCAGAATTACTATAAGAATGAAGAAAACAGAGACCCATCAATGACTGAAATCAGAGTATTAGATACTTATTGGTCAGATCATTGTCGTCATACTACATTTAATACGGAATTAACAGACGTTACTTTCGATGACGGATATTTCAAAGAACCTATTGAAAAATCATATCAGGAATATCTTGACACAAGAAAGGACGTTTTTGGAGAAAGAAAAGACAAGTTTGTATGTCTTATGGACCTTGCTCTTATTGCAATGCGTAAGCTTAAGAAGGAAGGCAAACTTGATGATCAGGAGAAGTCAGACGAAATCAATGCATGTAGTATTGTAGTTCCTGTAGAAGTAGATGGAAAAACAGAAGAATGGTTAGTAAACTTTAAGAATGAAACACACAACCATCCTACAGAAATCGAGCCTTTCGGTGGTGCTGCAACATGTCTTGGTGGAGCTATCAGAGATCCACTATCAGGACGTACTTATGTATATCAGGCTATGCGTGTTACAGGTGCAGCAGATCCTACTAAATCAATGTCAGAAACTCTTCCGGGTAAGTTACCACAGAAGAAACTTGTTCAGGGAGCAGCTAATGGATATAGCTCATATGGTAACCAGATTGGTTTGGCTACAGGTTTAGTTAAAGAGATTTATCATCCTGATTATGTAGCAAAGAGAATGGAAATCGGAGCAGTTATGGGTGCAGCACCAAGACGTGCAGTACAGAGACTTAACTCGGATCCGGGAGATATTATTATATTATTAGGTGGCCGTACAGGTCGTGACGGTTGTGGTGGAGCTACAGGTTCATCAAAGATTCATACAGAAGAATCTATTGAAACTTGTGGTGCAGAAGTTCAGAAAGGTAATGCACCTACAGAACGTAAATTGCAGCGTTTATTTAGAAGAGAAGAAGTTAGCCACATTATTAAGAAGTGTAATGACTTTGGTGCCGGCGGTGTTTCAGTTGCTATTGGTGAATTGGCAGACGGATTACACATTAACTTAGACAAGGTTCCAAAGAAGTATGCAGGTCTTGACGGAACAGAAATTGCTATTTCAGAATCACAGGAAAGAATGGCAGTTGTTGTTGATAAGAGTGACGTTGATCAGTTTTTAAAATATGCTAACGAAGAGAACCTTGAAGCTACAGTAGTAGCAGAAGTTACAGAAGAACCACGTTTAGTATTAGAATGGAGAGGTAAAGAAATCGTTAACCTTTCAAGAGCCTTCCTTGATACAAACGGTGCACATCAGGAAACAACAGTTGAAGTTGACATGCCTGATGAAAACAAGAACTTCTTCAACAAACAGCCTGTTAACAATGTAAAACAGAAATGGTTAGAAACATTGTCAGATTTAAATGTTTGCTCACAGAAGGGATTAGTTGAAAAGTTTGACGGTTCTATTGGAGCAGGTTCAGTATTTATGCCATTTGGTGGAAAATATCAGATGACAGAAACACAGACTATGGTAGCTAAGCTTCCTGTATTAAAGGGAGATTGCGATACAGTAACAATGATGTCATATGGATTTGATCCATATCTTTCAAGTTGGAGCCCATACCATGGAGCAATGTATGCAGTAGTTGACTCAATTGCTAAGATTGTTGCAACAGGTGGTGATTACAAGAAAGTACGTATGACATATCAGGAATACTTTAGAAGAATGACTGAAGATCCACGTCGTTGGAGCCAGCCATTTGCAGCACTTCTTGGCTCATTTGATGCACAGATGGGATTTGGTCTTCCATCAATTGGCGGTAAGGATAGTATGTCAGGAACATTTAATGATATTGATGTACCACCAACACTTGTATCATTTGCAGTAGATGTAGCTAAAGAAAAAGATATTATTACTCCTGAATTTAAGGCAGCAGGCAATAAGATTGTTAAGTTTGAAATTAGCAAGGATCAGTATGACAAGCCTGTATATGATGAAATCATGAAGTTATATGATGAAATTCATGAAATGATTCAGAATGGAGTTATTATTTCAGCATATGCTGTTGAAGGAAAGGGTGTTATCCCGGCCGTAAGTAAGATGGCATTTGGTAATAAGATTGGTGTAAGCATTAGTGGAAGAATCCCTGGAGCAGATTTATTTGCACCTGGATTTGGTGATATTATTGCTGAAGTACCTGCAGACAGACTTGACGATATTACATCAAGCTATGTTCTTATCGGTGAAACAAACGATAAGGAAGTATTTGAATATGGTTATGATTCAATTCCTATGGACGAAGCAATTAAGGTTTGGGAGAAACCATTAGAAAAGGTATTCCCAACAAGAAGCCATAAGGATACATCATTACTTGATACACCAATTTATGATAAGGGCAGCGTATATGTTTGCAAGAACAAAGTTGCAAAACCTACAGTATTTATCCCTGTATTCCCAGGTACAAACTGTGAATATGATAGTGCTAAGGCTTTTGAAAAAGCTGGTGCAAATGTTATTACTAAGGTATTCAAGAACTTAACACCTGAAGACATTAGAGACTCAGTTAAGATTTTTGAAGAAAGCATTGCACAGTCACAGATTATTATGTTCCCAGGTGGATTTAGTGCAGGTGATGAACCTGATGGTTCAGCTAAATTCTTCGCAACAGCATTTAGAAATGCTAAGATTGAAGAAGCAGTTCACAAACTATTAAATGAAAGAGATGGTCTTGCACTTGGTATTTGTAATGGTTTCCAGGCATTAATCAAGTTAGGATTAGTACCAAACGGCAAGATTACAGGACAGGATGTAAATGCACCAACTTTAACATATAATACAATTAACCGTCATATCTCAAAGATGGTTTATACAAAGGTTGTATCAAACAAGTCACCTTGGTTACAGAATGCAGAACTTGGTGGAGTTTATGTAAACCCAGCATCACACGGAGAAGGAAGATTTGTAGCACCTGAAGAATGCATTAAGGAATTATTTGCAAACGGTCAGGTTGCAACACAGTATGTAAACCAGCAGGGACAGCCTACAATGGATGAAGAATGGAACGTAAACGGTTCATACTATGCTATTGAAGGTATTACAAGTCCTGACGGCAGATGCTTTGGTAAGATGGCTCATATCGAAAGAAAAGGCCGTTCAGTAGCAACAAATATCTACGGAGAACAGGATCTTAAGGTATTTGAATCAGGTGTAAACTACTTTAAATAATAAGTAAAACATACAAGAACATAACAAGAAGCTTTCACAGGGATAGTTGTCTAACATTATCTCTGAAGGGCTTCTTGATTTAGTTTTGGAAAGGAGGACCATATTGAGCTATTTAAAGAATCTAAAATGGGAAATGGTTTTGTATTCAATTCTTTCTATAGCAATAGGAGTTTTAATGTTTTTGTATCCGACTAAAACATTAAATGCTGTTTGTATAATACTTGCAGTAATGTTATTTGCTTTAGGAATAAGATACTTAATAGAATACAGAAAAAAGAATCTGATTAATGATTTTTATAGATATGAATTTGTGGCAGGAATTGCTTTAATATTACTTGGGATAGTAGTGCTTGCATGCATGAATCTAATACTTTCAATTATTACTTATGTAATTGCATTAATAATAATAGTCAGCGGACTTATGAAAATAGAGAATGCATTAGACCTTAGAAGAATGGGATGCCATTGGATTCCACTACTTGTATTTGCCATTATTTGTATAATACTTGGCATATCAGTTTTAACAATGCCAATGAATCACAATGACGATGGCACAAGAACAGCAGGAGATTTCTTAATCCAGTGTTCAGGAGCAATATTTGCGGTAACTGGATTGATTGATTTAATCACAACATTATCTGTTTCAGGAAAGATAAAGAAATGGATAGATTCACAGATGAACTAAATATATAAGAAAAGCCCTATGGATTTAGAGTGAACAACTTTGAAATCTGTAGGGCTTTTCTTGTATGAGGGAAGATTGAATTATCGGGAAAATTATCGGGGAAAATTATCGGGGAAAATTATCGGGGAAAATTGCTAATAAATGTGTTGTGTACCCCGATATTTCAAAAGTCGCTATTTTTGGGGTACATTTACCAAAATTATTTATCAAATAATACAACATATAATTTGAGTTTGCAGCAAAAATACCCCGCTATATGAAATATCTTGTTTTTCGGGGTACGCACACTAAAATCATTATCAAAATTACGCAACAAATAGTTTGAACCCACGACGAATGTACCCCAATATTTCAAATATTTCTAATATCGGGGTACAGCCATCTAGATTTGCTCCATACAACACTGGACTAAAATCAATTTGTTACATATTGACTTGCTATAACAAAAAAATAGGAGCATAACCAACAAATGGTATGCTCCTAAATCTTATTTCAATGTTTCGTATTTCTGGATAACTCCAATTCCTATTGCATGTGGTCCTGTATGAACTGCTGTAATAACACCGATTTCTACATTAGTGTCACCGTTGAGCTTGACACCAAGTCCGGCTTCAACTTCATCCTTGAATGCTACGCCTTCTATGGCATCATAGCCATATCCGATTGAAACAACGAAGTTGTCTTTACCGTTTTCTGTTAAATATTTGTCAGCAATCTGGATAATGTTCTTTTTAAGCTTGCCACGGTTTCTTCCTACACCACCAAGATTTACTTCACCATCTTTCAAGATAATGATAGGTTTGATTCCAAGCTTTCCTGTGGCTGAAATTGCCATTTTTCCAATTCGACCGCCGATTCTTAAGTAATCAAGTGAACCTACAGTGAAGAAAATACGTGCTGTGCCCATAAGTTTCTTAGTGTTTTCAATCATTGTATCAAATGGAATGCCGTCGTTTTGCATTCTTACAACCTGGTCAATTATAAGAGCCTGACTGACTGTGTCCTGCTGTGAATCTAATACAACAATCTTTGCATCAGGATAATCTTCTTCTACAACATCCTTAGCCATTGAAGCAGAATTATATGAACCACTTAGATGAATTGAGATTGTAAAACATACAACAGGAATGTTCTGTTCTGCATACTTTCTAAAAACTGTCTCAAAACTTTCAACACTTGGAAGAGAAGTCTTTGGAAAAATATCAGGGTTCTCAACCATTGTAGTATAAAAGTCTTTTCTATTAATTTCTGTTTTGTCCTTTAAATATGTTTCTCCATCAAGAGAAGCAGTAAGAGGGACAATTTCTATATTGTGTTTTTTAATATAAAGCTCTGTTAAATCACAGGCACTATCACTAATAATCTGGTACATAAAATCAAGTCCTTTCCGATAAATACTCTATATCCTATGTTTAGAGTGTATCATAAAAGTAATAATATTAAAACAAAAATACAACAGAAAAGAGATATAGTAGTATATATAAACAATAAAAATAAAATGTAAGCAAAAATATGCAAAAATTTAAAGTTACAATTATTTGAAATCATAACTTTAAATTAGTACATTAATATAAAAAATAGTGATTTTATTAAAAAAATATATTTTGCATTTAGAATAAATAAATTATAATGTTTCGTATTTTCTAATTACACCAAGACCTATAGGGTAAGGTCCTGTATGTACAGCTGAAACAATACCGATTGCAACATTAGTTTCAGAAGCAAGCTTTACATCAAGAGTCGATTCAACTTCCTTCATAAATTCAAAGCCTTCTTCTTTATCATAACCATAACCTACAGATACAATAAAATTATCTTTGTTATTTTCGTCTAAATACTTCTTTGCAACCTGTAAAACACTGTTCTTAAGCTTATTGCGGTTTCTGCCAATTCCACCTAGACCAATATCTCCGTCTTTCATAATAATAACAGGTTTAACCCCAAGCTTGCCTGTTGCAGCTGTGGCAACCTTGCCAATACGACCACCCATCTTAAGATAATCAAGTGAACCTACTGTAAAGAAGATTCTGGCTGAGGCCATTAAAGCATCTAACTTAGACATAGCCTGTTCAAAAGAAAGACCATCTTCAAGCATTCTGACAAACTGGTCAATTAACAATGCCTGAGTTACAGTATTCTGTTTTGAGTCAATAACACAAATATTTGCGTCAGGGTAATCCTCTAACACTAAAGATTTGGCATTAATAGCAGAGTTATAAGAACCGCTAAAAAGAGTTGTTATGGTAAAACATACAACAGGAAAACCCTGTTCCACAAAGCTTCTAAAAACATCTGCATAGCTTTCCACACTTGGAAGTGAGGTTTTTGGAAAAAGTTTAGGATCATCAACCATTCTCTGGTAGCATTCATCCCTTGTTATGTCAACTCCATCTCTATAATAAGTTTCGCCATCGAAAGATACTGATAATGGTACGATGGTAACGTCGTGTTTTTCTAAATATTCTTTTGACAAGTCACATGCGCTGTCGCTTACAATTTTATACATAGTTTTTTATAACCTTTCTACGTAGTATTTAATACTACATAAGTATAACACTTATAGAATAATAATCAATAGATTTTGCGGTTTTACAAAAAAACATTTACAAATAGTTCACAATATTTAGGGTTGTATGGTAAAATATCATGTAAATGAAAACAAAAGGGAGTAAAAAGGTGGACACATTAAAAAAATTTACAAAATATGAAAAAGAAATACTTGAAGGTATTATTATAAGCATTGTAGGCGGATGGGCATTAACATCTATATTAAGAGGTGCTTATAAGCAGATTAGTAATATTCAGTTTCCGGCTGATGGAAATTTTACTAAGGCATTTATAATGACTATAATTTTTAGCATTATATTAGGAATTATATATTACAAAAACAAAAAGATTGCAGGAGGATTAATGTTTGTTTTTACATATATATTCCTATTGTTATGTGCTTTTATTGGATATTCAAATGATTGGACAACAAACGCCGGTAATCCAATAGGCGGACCATGTTATCAGGCAATACTTGCTTTTATAGCAGCTATCGCTTTTTTGTATGTTAAAGAAGACATTTATCAGTTTATATCAGAATTAAAAATAAAAAGAATACATACTAATATTATAGTTGCAATAATAGGTGTGTTATTGTTTGGATTTGTTGGAATAGTTACAGTATTAAGATATAAGTCATATCTTAATTCAACATTTGATTTTGGAATATTTACTCAGATGTATGAAAATATGAGACAGACAGGTTCTGTTGCAACAACCCTTGAGAGAAACAGACTTCTTTCTCATTTTGGTGTTCATTTTTCACCAATATATTATATTGCACTTCCTATATATTTTATTTTTCCAAGTCCGGTAACAGTACAGCTAATACAGGCATTAATGATAGCTTTGCCGGTTATACCAATAGTTCTTATTGCCAGGGAATACAGATTGTCTAATTGGATGACAGTAGGATTTACTTTACTTTATGCATTGTATCCGGCAACATCAGGCGGGGCAGTGTATGATATGCATGAGAACTGTTTTCTTACATTCTTTTTGCTGATGACAATATGGGCAGCAGAAAAGAAGAAAACATACATTATGATATTAATGATGCTTTTTGCATTTTTTGTGAAAGAGGACGCGGCAATATATGTATTGGTTCTTGGAACATTCTATTTGCTTTCAAGAAAAGACAAAAAAAGAGGACTAATATTAATGGTTTGCGCAGCGGTTTATTTCCTAATTGCAATTTCTGTGGTTAACAGCTATGGACTTGGAATTATGGATAACAGATTTAGCAATTTGTATTTTGATGCAGATGGAGGATTAAGCCAGGTATTCAAAAGCATTATTGCAAATCCGGGATATGTAATTGCACAGATGATTACAAATTCCAGCGCAGACAGTGTAGAAAAGATTGCTTATTTTATACTAATGTTTGGACCAATGGCAACTGTTATTTTTACAACGGGAAAGAAATATACAAGATATATATTACTTTCACCACTTATTATAATTAATATATTTACAACATATGTGTATATGCATGATATAAACTTCCAGTATAATTTTGGAGTTATTGCATTAATAATGTATCTTGCAATTATGAATATGGCTGATGTTAAAGCAGAAAAGGCGAAAACATACGTAAGCATAGCAGTGCTTTGTGCAGGAATAATGTTTGTAGGCAATCAGTTTCCTAAAATGCCTAATTATTACAAAACATATACAGAAAACAAATCAACCTATGAGAAAATAGACAAAGCATTAGAGCTTGTTCCTACTAATGCTTCAGTTTGTGCATCAGGATTTTTTACACCACATTTGTTTAAAAATCTTGTAATGTATGATCAGAACCATTTAGAACAGCCTGTTTATACAGATTATCTTGTGGTAGATGAGAGATTTGACAATGAGAAACAGAAATTTGATCAGGTTTTAAGCTCAGGCAGATATGAGATTGCATATCAGGAACAAGGACTTATTAGCATATACAAGAAAAAGTAAAATAAGGCACGCCCTTTTTATTGAAAGGGGTGTGCTTTTTTGATATACTTTTAGATGGCTTATTGTATAATTTTACAAAGTGAGGCAGTAATACTACTGAATTATGGAAAGAGGTAAATAGTGACAATATTAATTAAAAACGGACGGCTAATTAATCCGTCAGAGAATTTAGACAAAGTAATGGACATCTTTGTTGAAGATGGAATTATTAAGGAAAAGGCAGAATCAATTGAAAAACAGGCTGACACTGTAATTGATGCAGCAGGCTGTTATGTAATGCCGGGATTAATTGATTTGCACGTACATTTCAGAGATCCGGGACTTACATACAAAGAAGATATTGAAACAGGAAGCAAGGCTGCTGCAAAAGGTGGATTTACAACTGTTTGCTGTATGCCTAACACTAAACCGGTAGTAGATAATGTTGATACAGTTAAGTACATTATTGAAAAAGGTGAAAAAACGGGACTTACCAATGTACTTCCTGTTGGTGCAGTTACAAAGAATATGGCAGGAGTTGAAATTACTGATGTGGAAGAGCTTAAAAAGGCAGGAATTTGTGCCATAAGCGAAGACGGCAAGTCAGTAATGAACTCAGGTGTTTATAGAAAAGCAATGAAGAATGCCGCAAAGGCTAATGTGCCGGTACTTGCTCATTGTGAGGACATTAATTTAGTTGAAGGCGGCGTTATTAACTTAGGAGACAAGTCAAGTGAGCTTGGAGTTAAGGGAATAAGCAATGCAGTTGAAGACGTTATTGCAATGCGTGATATTATGTTGGCTAAGGAAACAGGGGCAACATTACATTTGTGCCATTGCTCAACTAAGGATAGTGTTGAAATGGTTAAAAGAGCAAAGGAAGAAGGCATAAAAGTAACAGCAGAAGTTTGTCCACATCATTTTTCTATGTGTTCAGATGATATAACAAGTAACGACGGTAACTTTAAAATGAATCCTCCGTTAAGGGCAAAAGAAGACATGGAAGCTCTTATTCAGGGATTAAAGGATGATATTATGGATGTTATTTCCACAGACCATGCGCCACATAGTGCAGAGGAGAAGGCTAAGGATTTGGAACATGCACCGTTTGGAATAGTAGGTCTTGAAACATCAGTAGCATTAACAGTTACCAACTTAGTTAAGAAAGGATATTTAACTCCAATGCAGATGGCTGCCAAGATGAGTTACAATCCTGCGAAAGTTTTAGGCATTCCAAAGGGAACTTTAGATGAGGGCAAGATTGCGGACATTACAATTATTGATCCTGATAAAGAATACACTATAGACGTAAACACTTTTGAATCAAAGGGTAAGAATACACCTTTTGACGGTTACAAAGTTTCAGGAGAAGTTGAATATACAATTCTTAACGGAAAAGTTGTTTACTCAAACAAATAAAATTTAGCAAATAAATATTAAAACACAAAATAGATTTTGGGAATAACAGATTAAAAATCAAAATATAACAAAAATCCAATAAGGAAGGAAGAAAGCAATGATAAACAAATTAGTAGACAAAATCAAAAAAACAAACGCACCTGTTGTAGTAGGACTTGATCCAATGATGAGTTACATTCCTGAACACATTACAAAGAAAGCTTTTGATGAGTTCGGCGAAACATTAGAGGGAGCAGCAGAGGCAATTTGGCAGTACAACAAAGGAATTATCGATACTACATATGATTTGATTCCTGCAGTAAAGCCACAGATAGCAATGTATGAACAGTTTGGAGTACCGGGACTTGTTGCTTTCGATAAGACAGTAAAATATGCAAAGGAAAAAGACCTTGTTGTAATCGGCGATGTTAAGCGTGGAGATATCGGCTCAACATCAGCAGCATATGCTACAGGTCATCTTGGAAAAGTACAGGTTGGAAGCAAAAAATATTCATTATTTGATGAAGACTTTGCAACAGTAAATCCTTATCTTGGAACAGATGGAATTAAGCCATTTATTGATGTATGTAAAGAAGAAAATAAAGGTCTTTTCATTTTAGTTAAAACATCTAATCCTTCAAGTGGAGAATTTCAGGACAGATTAATTGATGGCAGACCACTTTATGAATGGGTTGGCGAAAAGGTAGCAAAATGGGGAGAAGAACATATGGGTAAAGACTACAGCTATATTGGTGCAGTAGTTGGTGCAACATATCCTGAAATGGGAAAAGTTCTTAGAAAAGTAATGCCAAAGAGCTATATTCTTGTACCGGGATATGGCGCACAGGGTGGTACTGCTGATGGACTTAAGCCATATTTTAACGAAGACGGACTTGGTGCAATTGTTAACTCTTCAAGAGGAATTATATGTGCATACAAGCAGGATAAATATGCTAAGTTTGGCAGCTTAAATTATGCAGATGCATCAAGACAGGCTGTAATTGACATGATTGAAGATATTAACTCAATTTTCTAAAGGAATATAGAGTTTGTTAATAAAGACAAAAAACACAATAATTAATGATGATAAAATATAAAAATGATTAAACAGATTGTTTCATTATTATGTAATCATAACAACGAGTAGGAGCGAATATGAGAAGTAAAGAACTTGCAAAAGTAATTTCACAGGAATGTATTGGAACCGGTGTGTATAGCATGTGGATTGAAACAAAAGCAGCAGACACAGCAGTTGCAGGACAGTTTATTTCAGTTTACTGTAATGACAAAACTAAATTATTGCCTAGACCTATTAGTATTTGTCAGGTAGACAAAGAGAATGGCAGATTACGTATTGTTTACAGAGTCGTAGGTGGCGGAACAACGGAAATGTCAACATATAAAGCAGGAGACAGTGTTTCTATTATAGGACCACTTGGAAACGGCTTTATGCAGAGAGAGGGAAAGAAGGCTATATTAATAGGTGGTGGAATTGGTATTCCTCCTATGGTTCAGCTTGCCACAGAATTAAAGGCTAAGGCAGAAGTTCAGATTGTGGCAGGATATCGTGATGAATTATTCCTTACTGATGAATTAGAAAGCAATGGAAAGTTATATATTGCAACTGAAGATGGAAGTACAGGTACAAAGGGTACAGTTATTGATGCCATAAAGGAACAGGCAGTTGAGGGCGATGTGATTTATGCATGCGGTCCTACACCAATGCTTAAGGCTATTAAAGAATATGCTCTTGAAAAAGGAATTGAATGTCAGCTTTCTTTAGAAGAAAGAATGGCATGCGGAATTGGTGCCTGCCTTGCATGTGTATGTCAGTCTAAGGAGAAAGACCATCATTCAAATGTTAATAACAAGAGAATATGCAAAGACGGACCTGTATTTTTGGCAGAGGAGGTGGAACTTTAATGAATACAAAAGTTAATATTGCAGGAGTTGAATTTAAGAATCCGGTAATGGTAGCCTCAGGAACATTTGGATCAGGAGCAGAATATGGTGAATTTGTAGATTTAAACAGATTGGGAGCAGTTGTAACAAAAGGTGTTGCCAATGTGCCTTGGGAGGGAAATCCTACACCACGTATTGCAGAAACATACGGTGGAATGCTTAATGCAGTAGGACTTCAGAATCCGGGATATGAATTATTTGCAAAGCGTGATATTCCATATCTTCAGGATTATGATACAAATATTATTGTTAATGTTTGTGGAAGAACTACAGAGGATTATATTGATGTAGTTGAAAAATTAGGCCATGAAAAGGTAGACATGTTAGAAATTAACATCTCATGTCCCAATGTAAAGCATGGCGGAATAGCTTTCGGACAGGATCCTAAAGCAGTAGAAGCCATTACAAAAGCAGTAAAGGCAGTAGCAAAACAGCCTGTAATAATGAAGTTAAGCCCTAATGTTACAGATATAACAGAGATGGCAAAGGCTGCAGAAGCAGGTGGTGCAGATGCTTTATCACTTATAAATACATTAACAGGTATGCAGATTGATGTGGAAAGACAGAAGTTTGTATTAGCCAACAAGACAGGCGGACTTTCAGGTCCTGCAATTAAGCCTGTGGCAGTAAGAATGGTATATCAGGTAGCCAATGCAGTTCAAGTTCCAATAATCGGAATGGGCGGAATTGCAAATGCAAGTGATGCAATGGAATTTATTCTTGCCGGAGCCACAGCAGTATCAGTGGGAACTGCAAACTTTAATAACCCTAACACAACAATAGAGGTGGTTGAAGGAATTGAGGACTACATGAGAAGACATAATGTAGAAGATATTAACAGTCTAATTGGATTAGTAAAATAAAGGAGATATTAAAAAATGGAAGCATATAAGAAGGAATTTATTGATTTTATGGTAGAAAGTGATGTTTTAAAGTTTGGAGAATTTACACTTAAAAGCGGACGTAAATCACCTTTCTTTATGAATGCCGGTGCATACGTAACAGGTTCACAGCTTAAGAGATTAGGCGAATATTATGCAAAGGCAATCCATGATACATATGGAGATGATTTTGATGTTTTATTTGGACCTGCATACAAGGGTATTCCAATCAGTGTTGTAACAGCTATTGCTTACAGTGAATTATATGGAAAAGAAATCCGTTACTGTTCAGACCGTAAGGAAGAAAAAGACCACGGCGCAGATAAGGGAAGCTTCCTTGGAAGCAAGTTAAAAGACGGCGACAGAGTTGTTATGATTGAAGATGTAACTACATCAGGAAAGTCCATGGAAGAAACTGTACCAAAGGTAAGAAGTGCAGCAGATGTTGAAATCGTAGGCTTAATGGTCTCACTAAACAGAATGGAAGTTGGAAAAGGCGGAGAAAAGAGCGCTCTTGATGAAATTCAGGAAGAATATGGATTTAAGGCTAACGCAATTGTTTCAATGGCAGATGTTGTTGAATATCTTTACAATAAGGAATGTAATGGAAAAGTTGTTATTGATGATACAATCAAGACAGCAATTGATGAATATTATAAACAGTATGGTGCTAAATAGTTAATGACAGCTAATTAAGCTATCATATTGGAGGCAAAGTTGAATTGAGAAAATCAGATAAAAAGATGCGTATGTTTGGAAAAATATTGTTTATCCTATATCTGGTGGTAACTTTATATGCCATGTTTTTTTCAGAAAGTTTAGACAGAACCATGGTTAGCGATGAATACAGATATAACCTGGTTCTGTTTAAAGAAATAAACAGATTTTGGCGAATGAAACATACATATGGGTGGCAGATTACAATAATGAATCTGGCAGGAAACGTAGCATTCTTTATGCCATTCGGCTTTTTGTTACCAAGTATGTCAAGGGAGAAAATCGTAAACAATTTTGTAAGTGTAACATTGCTTACAATGGTTTTCAGCATGCTTATTGAAACAGCCCAGCTTGTTTTAAAAGTGGGAGCCTTTGACGTGGATGATATTTTTCTTAATACAGTTGGGGGACTGTTGGGGTATATTGTTTTAAAAATTATGAAATTATTCATGAAAAATAGAAATAAGTGAGAATAACAAAGTGAAGAAGAGAAGCAAAGAAGAAAAAAGAGAAGAAAAAGAAGAGAAAAAAGGACGAAAGATACCTTTAAGAAATTATACAAAAGGTGGCAGAAAGTCATCAGTTATTGCCGGCGTAAATATATTGTTATTTATACTGGCAGTGGTTATTTCAATACTTAAAAAAGGCAATGCAGGAATTTATGTGGGCCTTTTAATATTGTTGGTTATGGTGTCAGCTATAGCAGGATTTGTTATTGGAATTAATAGTTTTAAAGAAGAAAATAAATTTTTAAAATATACATATATAGGCACAATAACTAATGCAGTTATTTGGATTTTTATATTAGGTATGTATTTGGCATATGTATAAAAAGTGTGTATAGATTTTAAAGAAAGAGAGTGGAGCATTTGGATATTATTTTTGAAAGATATGAGATTGCAACTTCACGAATAAGAGAAATAATAAATGAAGATACAGTGTCAGAGCCTTTTAAGAGCTTTTTCTGTAAGGCATCTGAGTTTATTTGTAAAATAGATGATTTAAACAGCATTATAAAGTCAGGAGAGATAAATGATTTCTCATTAGACCGGTTGAAAGAACTTAATAAAAGTTTATTTGAAGAAATTTATAGTGAAAACTATGAAGAAAGTTTCGCCAATCCTGAGTATGCAGTGAAAACTTTAGGAGAAGAATACGGAAAGATACTTTGCTATATTTACACAAAAAATCGTGGAATGATTAGAAATGTATATATGGGGAGATTAGAAGAAGTAGTTCTTCAAATGGAATTGTTTACACAGATTTATAATTATTTTGAAGATGTGGAACAATTAGAATATGACAATGTTTATGAAACGGTTTATTCATATGAAAAAGATAACACAGAGATTTTTACAGACCTTATGATTGAGGACAGGATTAATCCTGACAATAAGTTTGCTGTTGATATTGTTATGAACAGCGATTTAAATGACTTAAGATATCTTTACAAATATGGTGAGCACGTAGGGTTTAATGAACTTAAGATGGCAGAGTTTCTTAACAGTTTAAGTCAGGAAGAAATAGACAGACTTGCAAAGGTTTATACAGAAGGCTACAGAATTGGTTTTATAAACACAGGAAAAGATATTTCTAAGAAAGGCACTGTTGATATTAGATATTCATTGGGCTTTGAAAGAATTATCAGATCTGCAATATTTAATTTTAAGAAAATGGGACTTGAACCTGTAATTTATCAGGTAGGTTATACAACAACAAGTCCTAACAGGCAGTATGCTTACGATCACAGATACGATGATGCATTGTATTTGGACAAGGCATATATTAAGAGAAAATTAGAAGTTTCAAGACATGCTTATGAAAGCAGAAAACAGTTGGCAGGAAAGATGGCAGGCCCTGCAGTAATTGAGATTTTCGGAGAGACACCTTTTGAACCGGAAAATAAGAAACAGGCATATGCACTTTCAGAAGAACAGCAGAAACTTAAGTCAGAATATATTACTGAATACCAGACAATGGTTCAAGAGTATATTAAGGGAGACGAAAGAAGTTTTACAATTATTGCTTTTCCAATACCTGAGTTTGGGGACGACTTTGAACAGATGTTTAAGGAAACTGTAAAGATTAACACTCTTGATTCTGAAATATACGGAAAGGTTCAGCAGAACATAATTGATGCACTGGACCAGGCAGAATATGTAAAGGTTCTTGGAAAAGGCGACAACAAAACTAACATGAAAGTTCAGATGCATGACCTTAAGAATCCTTTAAAGGAAACTAATTTTGAAAACTGTCTTGCAGATGTAAACATTCCTTTGGGAGAAGTTTTTACTTCACCTAAGTTAAAGGGAACAGAGGGAATCCTTCACGTAAGTCAGGTATATTTAAATGACTTAAAGTATAATGATTTGCAGATTACATTTGAAGATGGAAAAATAAAAGATTACACTTGTAATAATTTTGACACTGAGGAAGAGAATAAGAAATTTATTAAGCAGAATGTAATGTTTAATCATGAAACACTTCCTATTGGAGAGTTTGCCATAGGTACTAACACAACAGCTTATATGGTTGCAAAGAAGTACCATGTGGTTTACAAACTTCCTATTCTTATTGTTGAAAAAATGGGACCACATTTTGCAGTGGGTGATACCTGCTATAGCTTTGAGGAGGATATTAAAACATATAATCCTGACGGCAAGGAAATAGTGGCAAGAGAGAATGAAGTGTCAGCTCTTAGAAAGACAGACATAAAGAAAGCATATTTTGGTTGTCATACCGATATTACAATGCCTTATGATGAACTTGGTGAAATAACGGCAGTAAGAAAAGATGGCAGCGAAATTACTATAATAAAAGACGGACATTTCGTATTGGAAGGAACAGAACTTCTAAATGAACCGTTGGAAGAAATCTAATGTTGACTACAGTTATTTTTATGGGTACAATGTAGAATATGTTAAATTTATAACGCTTTAAGATGAATTTATGTGAAAAGGAGAACAAAATGGCAAAAGTAGCAATTGTAATGGGCAGCGATTCAGATATGCCTGTAATGAGCAAAGCAGCAGATTTTCTTGATCAGATGGGAATCGATTATGAGATGACCATAATTTCAGCACACAGAGAGCCTGATATTTTCTTTGAATGGGCTAAAGGAGCTGAAGAAAGAGGAGTTAAAGTTATTATTGCAGGAGCAGGAAAGGCAGCACACCTTCCGGGTATGTGCGCAGCATTATTCCCAATGCCTGTTATTGGAATACCAATGAAGACTTCAGATTTAGGTGGAGTAGATTCACTTTACTCAATCGTTCAGATGCCTTCAGGAATCCCGGTTGCAACTGTAGCTATTAATGGCGGTCAGAATGCAGGTATCCTTGCAGCAAAGATTCTTGCTACATCAGATGCTGAATTACTTGCAAAACTTAAAGATTTTAGCAATGAAATGAAAGATTCAGTAGTTGAAAAAGATGCAAGACTTAAAGAAGTAGGTTACAAGAACTACTAAGAATTAAAAAGTGTAAAAGATGTTTAAGCATCATATAAAATAATATAAAAGCAATAGAAAAGTACATATAGAATTAAGGAGATTATACTATGGATTACAAGAAGGCAGGCGTTGATATTGAAGCAGGTTACAGATCAGTAGAGCTTATGAAGAAGCATGTTAAGGAAACAATGAGACCGGAAGTTTTAGGTGGTCTTGGCGGTTTCGCAGGTGCTTTTAGCTTAGATTCAATTAAGAAGATGGAAGAACCTGTATTATTATCAGGAACAGACGGATGTGGTACAAAAGTACAGTTAGCATATATTATGGATAAGCATGACACAATCGGTATTGACTGTGTTGCCATGTGTGTAAATGACATTGCATGTTCAGGTGGAGAACCTCTTTTCTTCCTTGACTATATTGCATGTGGAAAGAACTATCCTGAAAAGATTGCAACAATCGTTAGTGGTGTAGCTGAAGGATGTAAGCAGTCAGGAGCTGCATTAGTTGGTGGTGAAACAGCAGAACATCCGGGACTTATGCCTGTTGACGAATATGATCTTGCCGGATTTGCAGTAGGCGTTGTAGATAAGAAAGACCTTATTACAGGTGAAAACATTAAGCCTGGCGATAAGTTAATCGGTATTGCATCTTCAGGTGTTCATAGCAACGGATTTTCTTTAGTAAGAAAAGTATTCGAAATGACAGAAGAATCTCTTAATACATATTATGATGAGTTAGGAAAGACTTTAGGTGAAGCGTTACTTGCACCTACAAGAATTTATGTTAAGGCGTTAAAGAAAGTAAAAGAAGCAGGAGTAACAATCAAGGGATGCAGCCACATTACAGGTGGTGGTTTCTACGAAAACATTCCAAGAATGCTTCCTGACGGAGTAAAGGCAGTAGTTAAGAAAGACAGCTACGAAGTACCTGCAATCTTCAAACTTCTTGCAAAGACAGGAGATATTGAAGAAGAAATGATGTACAATACTTACAACATGGGTATCGGTATGGTATTGGCAATTGATCCTGCAGACGTAGACAAGACAATGGAAGCTTTAAAGGCAGCAGGAGAAACATGCTACGAATTAGGACAGGTAGAAGCCGGAGAAAAGTGTGCAGAATTAGTATAGTAAATATTTAAATGAAAAGGCTAGTTTTTCAACTAGCCTATATGCTTTTCTAAAGAAAATAAATACTGCTTAGTATCAATAACTTTTTTGGTACTTAATAGGAGGAATTATGTTAAAGGTAGGAGTAATGGTTTCAGGTGGTGGAACTAATTTACAGGCTATTATAGACGGTGTACATAGTGGAGTAATTACAAATGCTAAGTTAGAAGTTGTAATTAGCAATAAGAAAGACGCATATGCTTTAACCAGAGCAAAAGACAACGGAATTAAGGCAGAAAGCGTATGTATTAAGGATTATGCTACAAGAGATGAATTTAATAAGGCATTAATCGGAACAATAGATTCATACAATCTTGACCTGATTGTACTTGCAGGTTTTCTTGTGGTTTTACCGGAAGAATTAATTAATAAATATAGAAACAGAATTATAAATATACATCCATCATTAATCCCATCTTTCTGCGGAAACGGATTTTATGGATTACACGTTCACGAAAAAGCGTTGGAGCGTGGAGTTAAAATTACAGGAGCTACGGTTCATTTCGTAGATGAAGGAACAGATACAGGTCCTATTATATACCAGAAGGCTGTTGAGGTATTAGAAGGTGATACACCTGAAATTCTTCAGAAGAGAGTTATGGAGCAGGCAGAGTGGAAGATTTTACCACAGGCAATTAACGATATTGCCAATGGCAAAATAGCAATTGGAGAATAATTTTATTGAATAGAATCCATTAAGGATAGTAAGACAAGGAGATATAAAATGAAAGTACTTATTGTTGGAAGTGGCGGAAGAGAACATGCAATTGCAACAGCAGTGGCAAAAAGCCCTAAGGTTGACAAAATCTATTGTGCACCGGGAAATGCAGGAATCGGTCAGGTTGCTGAATGTGTAAACATTGGAGCAATGGAATTTGATAAATTAGTTGATTTTGCAAAGGAAAAAGAAATCGACTTAACAGTTATAGGTATGGATGATCCATTGGTAGGCGGTATTGTTGATAAGTTTGAAGAAGCAGGACTTAGGGTATTCGGACCAAGAAAGAATGCAGCCATTCTTGAAGGTTCAAAAGCTTTCTCAAAAGACTTAATGAAGAAATATAATATTCCTACAGCAGGATACGAGAACTTTGATTCACCTGAAGAAGCAATGAAGTATCTTGAAACATCTAAATATCCTATTGTATTAAAAGCAGACGGACTTGCTCTTGGAAAAGGTGTTTTGATTTGCAATACTAAGGAAGAAGCAATGGATGGCGTTAAGGAATTAATGCTTGATAAGAAATTTGGTAATGCAGGAAATACTATTGTAATAGAAGAATTTATGACAGGTCGTGAAGTTTCAGTACTTTCATTTGTTGATGGAAAAACTATAAAGATTATGACATCAGCACAGGATCACAAAAGAGCAAAAGATGGTGATCAGGGTCTTAATACAGGAGGAATGGGAACATTTTCACCTAGTCCTTTTTATACAGAAAAAGTTGATGAATTTTGCAAGAAGTATGTTTACCAGGCAACAGTTGATGCCATGGCAGCAGAAGGAAGAGAGTTTAAGGGAGTTATTTTCTTTGGCTTAATGTTAACAGAAGACGGACCAAAGGTTCTTGAATACAATGCAAGATTCGGTGATCCTGAAGCTCAGGTAGTTCTTCCAAGAATGAAGAATGATATTATTGATGTTTTTGAAGCATGTGTTGACGGAACCTTAGATCAGATAGATTTACAGTTTGAAGACAATGCAGCAGTATGTGTTGTATTGGCAAGTGACGGATATCCTGTTTCATATGAAAAAGGCTTTGAAATCAAAGGCCTTGAAAACTTTGAAAACAAAGAAGGATACTATGTTTTCCACGCAGGCACAAAGGCTGAAGGTGACAAGATTGTTACTAACGGTGGACGTGTACTTGGGGTAACTGCAAAAGGAAAAGATTTAAAGGAAGCCAGAGCAAATGCCTATGAAGCTACAAAATTAATTCAGTTCGAAAATAAATATATGAGAAATGATATTGGCAAGGCTATTGATGAGGCATAGTTATATACTTAAAATATCAAAATAAGGAAGGTATTTAAATGAAAAATTTAAGAAAGATGGTTATGCTGATTTTAACTTTGGCAATGCTTACAACAGGCGTTCAGGTAAGTGTTTTGGCTGACCAGACAACAGATTTACAGTCTATGAAAGTTTATGCTGTAAATGCAGCAGGAAAGAAGACAAAGGCAGAACTTAATTTTAGTTCAACAACTTATACATATGACATAACAGTTATGTCAGATACAGAATCTATTGAGATTGTTGCAAGTCCTGCAACTTCAGGTTCAACATGGGCTATAGAGAAAGATGGAATTAATACTAAAATGGATTTTGGTAAAAACTACACAGCAGTAGTTGTTACATCAAGTACAGGCGCAAAAAACAAATATGAAATTAATACTACAAAGCTTACAGAGGCTGAACAGGCAACATACAAAGCCGGAAGTTCAACAGATGAAACAACTGCTAAAGACAGCAGTTCAACAAGCAGTAAGAAATCAAAGAAGGCTTCTAAGTCAGACATTACAGTTGGCAAAGGTGAATACAAGATAGTAGAAGATTTTAAGGATGATCTTATTCCTGAAGGTTTTTCAAAAACAAAAGCTGAGTATGACGGTAAGCAGTATGAAGCAATCAAAGGTGATAAGAAAGACCTTACAGCTTTCTATTTAAAGAAGGGAAGCACTAAAGGATTTTACATCTATGATTATGAAACAAAGAAGTTTTCTTCATTAAGAAATATTAAGATTGCCAGCAGAATGTATACAGTAGTTAATCCTTCTGAAAAGGCATCTTGCTTAAAGAAGTACACAAAGAAACAGATTACTGTAATTGATCAGGAAGTTAATGCCTGGGTTTTAAATGAAGAAGAGGGGTTATATCTTCTATATGCAATGAACTGGAATGGCGATACAAACCTTTATTGCTACGATGACAATGAAAAATGTTTCCAGAGATATATTGCAGAAGATGATGTAAATACTCAGATTGAAGCAGCAAATAAGGCATATAACAATGTAAAGAACAAATATAATACATTAGTATCAAAATACAATATGCTTCTTAAGATTGCATGCGGACTTGTAATTGTTATAATTATTCTTATTTTTGTTATTATAAATATTAAGCTTAACAGAAAAGAAAAAAGACTTGCCAAGCGGAAAAAATATGATGACGAAAACAATGGCAATGGAAAAGACAAGAAAGATGCAGAAGATTCAACAGAATCAAATGACGTGGAAGAATCAGATGAAATGGAACCTATGGAAGAACAGGTTGAAGAAATAGAAAAACCTGAAGATGTTTCAATTCCTGAAACTGTTGAAGAACCAGAAGCTTTAGATGAGGTTGTTGAAGATTTCCCTGAAGCAGATGATGTGGAAATTCCACAGGTTGAAGAAGCTACTGATTTGAATCAGGATGTTGTATTAGATTTAGATGACATAGAAGATGCGGCAGAAACAACTGAAGATGAAATAGAGAAAGAATCTGAAAAAGCTCAGTTAGAAGCGGAAGAAGATATGAAAGAAACATTAAAAGACATGCTTCCGGATGACGATGAGGATGATGAAGATTTTGAATTTATTGATTTAGATTAATTAGGAATACCCCAGACTTCGGTCTGGGGTATGTTAGCAGAAAAATATGGAGGAAAGGTAATGGAAAGAGGTAATTTTACCAGACAGGCTATTGAAGCTATGGAATATGCTAAAGAAGTGGCTATAAGTTTTGGTATGAATTATATCGGCACGGAACATTTATTGGCAGGCATTTCCAAAGTATCAGAAGGTGTGGCAGCAAATATTTTGTATAACTATAATCTTGTTTATGCAGATATAATGAAAGCCATTAGTGAGGACATGGGAATAGAAGGCAGAGTGCGTACAAGGTCCAGAAGCAGAAATCTGGAAACAACAGCAAGGGCCAAGGCAATATTGGAAAGAGCTTATGTAGAGGCATCAAAACAGGGATTGCCTCAGATTGGAACAGAGCATATTCTTCTTGCCATAGTTGCAGATCCTGATTGTGAGGCACATTGTATTCTTACAAGTTTTCGGGTAAATATTAAAAAGATTTGTGCAGATATTTTAAAACTTACAAATAGAGATCCAAGAGAGATAAGACAGTACATCCAGACAGAAAAGCGTCAAAGAGATGACAACGTTTCTGCAACACCAACATTAGACCAGTTCGGAAGAGATTTGACTAAGGCAGCAAAGGCAGGTCAGCTTGACCCTGTAGTTGGAAGAGATGTTGAAATAAGAAGAATTATTCAGATTTTAAGCAGAAGAACAAAGAATAATCCTTGTCTTATAGGAGAGCCGGGTGTTGGTAAGACAGCAATAGTTGAGGCAATAGCCCAGAAGATTGTACAAGGACTTGTTCCTGAAACAATGGAAGGAAAAAGATTAATAAGTCTTGATCTTTCAGGTACTGTTGCAGGCTCAAAATATAGGGGCGAGTTTGAGGAAAGATTAAAAAGAATAATGGATGAAGTTGAAAATTCAGGAAACATTATTCTTTTTATTGATGAAATTCATACAATTATCGGTGCCGGTGGCGCAGAAGGTTCAATGGATGCCTCAAATATTTTGAAACCATCATTAACAAAAGGACGTCTTCAGGTTATAGGGGCAACAACAATTGCAGAATACAGAAAGTATTTTGAAAAAGATGCAGCCCTTGAGAGAAGATTTCAGCCGGTTACTGTTGAGGAGCCTACAGAAGCCCAGACTATTGAGATTTTGCATGGATTAAAAAGTGCTTATGAAGAATTTCACAAGGTTAATATTTCAGATGAAGCAGTGGAAGCTGCAGTAAAACTTTCAACAAGATATATTAATGACAGAAATCTTCCGGATAAGGCAATTGACTTAATAGATGAGGCATGTTCAAAAGTAAGAATTAAGGAAAAACCAAAGCCAAAGTCAGTAACAAATAAAGAACTTGATGTAGCTGAATTAAATCTTGAACTTGAAATGTGCGTAAGACACGGAGATTTCAAAGGAGCAGCAGTGCGCAAAAAGGATTTAGACAAAGCACAGGCAGCTCTTGATAAGGCTATTGCAAAGTGGCAGGGAACAGAGAAAGAATACAGACCTGTTATTGATGAAAATACAATAGAAGAAATAGTATCAATGTGGACAGGAATCCCGGTAACAAAAATGGGAAAGAACGAACAGCAGAGATTATTAAAGTTAGAATCAATATTGCATAAGCGTGTTGTAGGCCAGACAGAAGCTGTAACTGCCGTGGCAAAGGCTGTACGAAGAGGAAGAGTGGGACTAAAAAGTGCCAATAGACCAATTGGTTCATTTCTGTTTTTGGGACCTACAGGTGTAGGAAAAACAGAACTTTCAAAAACATTGGCAGAAGCAGTTTTCGGTTCAGAAGATGCAATGATTCGTGTTGATATGTCAGAATATATGGAAAAACACAGTGTATCAAAACTTATTGGTTCACCTCCGGGATATGTTGGATATGAAGAAGGCGGACAGCTTAGTGATAAGGTTAGAAGAAATCCATATTCAGTAGTTCTTTTTGATGAAATCGAAAAAGCTCATCCTGATGTGTTTAACATATTGTTACAGGTTCTTGATGACGGCCAGATTACAGATTCAAAGGGTAGAAAAGTTAGCTTTAAAAATACAATTATTATTATGACATCAAATGCAGGAGCAAACAGAATAATAGACCCTAAACATTTAGGTTTTAGCAGAGACATAACAGAGAAGCAGGATTATGAAAAGATGAAAGCAAGTGTTATGGAAGAAGTTAAGTTAATGTTTAAACCTGAGTTTATTAATCGAATTGATGAAATTATAGTATTCCATGCTTTAACTGAAAAAGAAGTAAAGAGCATAGTTAACATTATGCTTAGAAATCTTGCAAAACAGGTTAAGGAACAGATGAATATTGAGCTTAAATATACTGAAACACTGAAGAGTGCCCTTGCAAAGGAAAGCTACGATAAGAAGTATGGTGCAAGACCTTTAAGAAGGATGATTCAGAACAAAATAGAAGACAATCTGGCAGAGGAAATACTTGCAGAAAAAGTTAAGCAGGGAGATAAAGTTACAGTGTCATATAAGAACAAATCCGTAACTTTTTCTGTGGCAGAATAGTTTAAAATGTATTATACTAGAACTACCAAAAAAAATAGATAAAGTCACATTAGATGATTTAATAACAGGAGGACAAAATGGCAGTAATTAAGGAATTAATCAGAAAAGAAAATAATGGTTCAATCAGCTTCGGTAATTATGAATTACCACAGAAAACAAAGTTAGCAGACTTTGAAGTTAATGGAGATTTATATAAAGTAAAAACATTTAAGGAAATTACAAAACTTGAAAAGAACGGAACTTTTGTTTACGAATCAATTCCGGGAACAGCAGTAAGCGTTTTTAAGGAAACAGCAGATGAAGTAAGCTTTTTCGTAGACGGAAAAGGTCAGACACAGATTACATTAGAATTAGAATCTAACAAGGAATACAGAGTTTTTGTTGGAGACAGAGACCTTGGAGTATCTAAGACAGACGTTGGCGGAAAGATTACATTAGATGTAGATTTAGAAAACGGAAATCTTACTACTGTAAAAGTTGTAACAGCATAATAAGTAAGATTTTAAATTAAGATATAAAATAAAGCTACAAAACAAAATAGGAGAGCCATGGCAAAATCAAAAAAGACGGTTTTCTTTTGCAAAGAGTGCGGTTACGAGTCAAGTAAATGGTTAGGACAGTGTCCGGGATGTAAAGAGGTAGGAACTTTTGTAGAAGAACCGATGGGGGCAAAGACCAACAACAACATTAGAAGGGGATTAATTAATAATAAACCGGTAACAATAAATCAGGTTACGGCAGATGATGAGGAGAGAATCACAACAGGTTTTGGAGAACTGGACAGAGTATTAGGAGGGGGAGTAGTTCCCGGCGGGCTAATACTTGTAGGCGGTGATCCGGGAATAGGAAAGTCCACATTACTTCTTCAGGTATGTAGAAATATGTCAAATAATGGCAAGAAGATTTTATATATTTCAGGAGAAGAATCCCTTAAGCAGATTAAGCTTAGAGCAAACAGAATGGGACAGTTTTCTGATAATTTAAGTCTTTTGTCAGAGACAAGCCTTGATATAATAGAGTCAGTTATTTTAGAAACAAAACCTGATGCAGTAGTAATAGACTCAATACAGACTATGGTAAGAGAGGATATAGGCTCAGCTCCAGGCAGTGTAAGTCAGGTTAGGGAGTCAACTAACTTTCTTATGCAGTTAGCTAAAGGTAATACCATTCCAATATTTATTGTAGGTCACGTAACCAAAGAAGGGGTTGTTGCAGGACCTAGGGTTTTGGAACATATGGTTGACACGGTTTTATATTTTGAAGGTGACAGACATGCAGCATATAGAATAATCCGAGGAGTTAAGAACCGTTTTGGTTCAACTAATGAAATTGGAGTATTTGAAATGAGTTCAGAAGGACTTAGGGAAGTATTAAATCCGTCAGAATTTATGTTAGATGGAAGACCTGAGGATGCTTCAGGTTCAGTTGTGGCATGTTTAATGGAAGGAACAAGACCGATTCTTGTAGAAATACAGGCATTAATATCCCACACCAACTTTGGAATGCCAAGACGAACGGCGGTGGGAACAGACTATAACAGAGTTAATCTTTTAATGGCAGTTATTGAAAAAAGAATTGGAGTTCAGATGTGCGATTATGATGCATATGTTAATATAGCAGGTGGAATGAAAATCAATGAACCGGCATTAGACCTTGCATTAGTAATGGCATTAATCAGTAGCTTTAAGAACAGAGTAATAGACCCAAAGACAATAGTTTTCGGTGAAGTAGGGCTTGCAGGAGAAGTAAGAGCGGTATCACAGGCAGACAAAAGAGTACAGGAAGCTAAGAAACTTGGTTTTACAACGTGCATAATGCCTGCTGTATCCAAAAAAAATCTTACAGAAATCACTGGAATCAATATAATTGGGGTAAATAATATAAAAGAAGCTGAAGAACTTATTTAAAAAAGTTGACAACTGATATTCGTTAGATTAGAATAACAAGGTAAGAAAAAGTCCAAAAGGACAATAAAATAATAAAAGCGTTGATAGAGACAGTAGTTGCCTTGCATAAATAATGCATAGTGAACGTTATAGAGAGTTCGGATAAGGTGGAAGCCGAATACAAGTAGCAGGTATATGAACATCACTCTGGAGTTGCAGCCCAAAGAACGTATAAAGTTTAGTAGGCGCTGACGGTATCCACCGTTAAAGGGAACACATATTAAAGGAGAAATCCTGCGTATGCTGTAAAAGGTGGTTAACGAAAATACAGGCTTTCGTCCTTTACAGGGCGGGAGCCTTTTTATTTAGTGCTTACACACTAAATAAAAAGTGCTCCATAGTGGACGCACAATAAAATAAATACACAGATATCATTGGATGTTTTCGAAAACAATGCAGATAGGATATGCGACAGATTTTTCTGCAAGCAAACAATAGGCAAATTTTCGTAATTTTGCGAGCATAGTGTACAGCGATAAAACGACTGTCCAAGCGGAGCGAGTTTAGTTTTTCGCTGTACCATAGGCGGCGGAGCAAAATAAGAAAATTAACGTGTTTGCTTGCAGAAAAATCTGTCGCATACCGGGAATACATTATTTTCGCAAACATCTGATGACAAAAAAGAAAGGAGATTGAAATGTACAAGAAGGTATCAACCAATTTGAACTTTGTTGACAGAGAAAAAGAAACAGAAAAATTCTGGGATGACAATCACATCTTTGAAAAAAGTATGGAAAATAGAAAAGAAGGACCAACATATACTTTTTATGATGGACCTCCAACAGCTAACGGAAAACCACATATCGGACACGTATTAACACGTGTAATTAAAGATATGATCCCTAGATACAGAACAATGAAGGGATATATGGTTCCAAGAAAAGCAGGATGGGACACACACGGACTTCCTGTAGAACTTGAAGTAGAAAAATTATTAGGTTTAAATGGAAAAGAACAGATTGAAGAATACGGTATGGAACCTTTCATTAAGAAATGTAAGGAATCTGTATGGAAATACAAGGGAATGTGGGAAGACTTCTCAGGAACAGTTGGCTTCTGGGCAGATATGGAAAACCCATATGTAACTTATGATGATAATTTTATTGAATCTGAATGGTGGGCTTTAAAGACTATCTGGGATAAGAAATTATTATACAAAGGTTTTAAGATTGTACCTTATTGCCCAAGATGTGGAACACCTCTTTCATCACAGGAAGTTGCACAGGGATACAAGGCAGTTAAGGAACGTTCAGCTATCGTAAGATTTAAAGTTGTTGGTGAAGATGCATATTTCCTTGCATGGACAACAACACCTTGGACTCTTCCATCTAACGTAGCTCTTTGTGTTAACCCTAATGACACATACTGCAAGGTTAAAGCAGCTGACGGATATACTTATTATATGGCAGAAGCTTTACTTGACACAGTATTAGGAAAGCTTGCAACAGAAGACGAAAAAGCTTATGAAGTATTAGAAACAATGAAGGGTGCTGACCTTGAATATAAAGAATATGAACCATTATATGAATGTGCAAAGGCTATTGCTGATAAGCAGAGAAAGAAAGGTTTCTTTGTAACATGTGACACATACGTTACTATGAGTGATGGTACAGGTATTGTTCATATTGCTCCTGCTTTCGGTGAAGATGATGCTAATGTAGGACGTAACTATGACCTTCCTTTTGTACAGCTTGTAAATGACAAGGGTGAACTTACAGAAGACACACCTTATGCAGGTTTATTTGTAAAGGATGCTGATCCTAAGGTATTAGTAGACCTTGACAAGAGAGGACAGTTATTTGATGCACCTAAGTTTGAACATGATTATCCACATTGCTGGAGATGTGATACACCATTAATCTATTATGCAAGAGAATCATGGTTTATTAAGATGACAGAAGTTAAGGATAAACTTGTTGCAAATAATAACACAGTAAACTGGATTCCAAAATCAATCGGTGAAGGACGTTTTGGAAACTGGCTTGAAAATGTACAGGATTGGGGTATTTCAAGAAACCGTTATTGGGGTACACCACTTAATATCTGGGAATGCTGCGATTGCGGATGTCAGGAATCAATTGGCAGCCGTGCAGAATTAGCAGAAAGAAGTGGAAATCCTGATAATGCTAAGGTTGAATTACACAGACCTTACATTGATGAAGTAACATTTAAGTGTAAAGAGTGTGGTGGCACAATGAAGAGAGTACCTGAAGTTATTGACTGCTGGTTCGACTCAGGAGCAATGCCATTTGCACAGCATCATTATCCATTTGAAAATAAAGATTTATTTGAAAAACAGTTCCCTGCAGATTTTATCTCAGAAGCTGTTGACCAGACAAGAGGATGGTTCTATTCATTAATGGCTGAATCAACATTATTGTTTGATAAGGCTCCATACAAGAACGTAATCGTACTTGGTCACGTTCAGGACGAAAACGGACAGAAGATGAGTAAGTCAAAGGGTAACGCAGTAGATCCTTTTGAAGCATTAGGACAGTACGGTGCCGATGCCATCAGATGGTATTTCTACACTAACTCAGCTCCATGGCTTCCAAACCGTTTCCATGGTAAAGCAGTTCAGGAAGGACAGCGTAAGTTTATGGGAACACTTTGGAACACATATGCGTTCTATGTCTTATATGCTGAAATTGATCAGTTTGACCCAACAAAATACACACTTGATTATGATAAATTAAGTGTTATGGATAAATGGTTATTATCAAAACTTAACTCTATGGTTAAGGCAGTAGATGAAAACCTTGGTAACTACAGAATCCCTGAAGCTGCAAGAGCATTAGATGATTTTGTAGATGATATGAGTAACTGGTATGTAAGACGTTCAAGAGAACGTTTCTGGGCGAAAGACATGCCACAGGATAAGATTAATGCTTACATGACATTATATACAGCACTTGTTACAGTATCAAAGGCTGCTGCACCAATGATTCCATTTATGACAGAAGATATTTATCAGAATATCGTAAGAAGTGTAGATGAAACAGCACCTGAAAGTATTCATTTATGTGACTTCCCAGAAGTTAATGAATCTTACATTGACAAAGAATTGGAAGAAAACATGGAAAGAGTACTTGATATTGTAGTACTTGGTCGTGCATGTAGAAATGCATCTGCAATTAAGAATAGACAGCCAATTGGAAAGATGTTCGTTAAGGCAGAATTTGAATTATCTGATTTCTACAAAGAAATCATTGAAGAAGAATTAAATGTTAAGGAAGTTGAGTTTACAGATGATGTAAGAGCATTTACTTCATATTCATTTAAGCCACAGCTTAGAACAGTTGGACCTAAATATGGTAAATTCTTAGGCAAGATTAAAGAAGCATTATCATCATTAGACGGAAATGCGGCTATGGATAAGATTAATGCCGGAGAACCTTTAACATTCGATTTTGACGGCAACGAAGTAGTTCTTGAAAAAGAAGATCTACTTATTGATATGGCTCAGGTTGAGGGATATGTATCAGAAAGCGATAATAATATTACTGTAGTACTTGATACAAAACTTTCAGATGAACTTATTGAAGAAGGATTTGTTAGAGAAATAATCAGTAAGATTCAGACAATGAGAAAAGAAGCTGATTTCCAGGTAATGGACAAAATTGTGGTAAATGTGGATAAAAACGATACAATAAAAGCTATAATTGAGAACAATCTTGACGAAATTAAGTCTGAAGTGTTGGCAGATAATGTCATATTTGGTAAAATAAACGGGTATGAAAAAGAGTGGAATATTAACGGCGAAAAGGTAACTTTTGGCGTAGAAAAAGCTCTTTAGAATTTGACTTGAAATATTTGGCTATAAAATTTATTAAAAAGAGAGAAGCGATGCCTGTCATTGTTTCTCTCTAATCGCATAAAAAAGGAGATTTAATATGGCTAAGAACGAAGGTATGGAAAAGCATGAAGAATTCAAGGCAGAATTTAAGAAGCGTGTGAAAGAACAGGCTAAAATGCTTTACAGAAAAAGCCTTGATGAAATAAGTGACAGACATAAGTTTGTATGTGTTGCTTATGCAGTAAAGGATATTGTAATCGATCAGTGGATAGCAACTCAGAAAGCATATGATGAGAAGGATGCTAAGATTGTATACTATTTATCAATGGAATTTCTTATGGGTCGTGCTCTTGGAAATATGATTATCAATCTTTCAAGCAGAGATGAAATCAAGGAAGCTATTGAAGAATTAGGACTTGATCTTAATGTAATCGAAGATCAGGAACCTGATGCAGCTTTAGGTAATGGTGGTCTTGGTAGATTGGCAGCATGTTTCTTAGATAGTTTGTCAACACTTAACTATCCGGCTTATGGATGTGGTATCAGATACAAATACGGTATGTTCCAGCAGAAGATTGAAAACGGATATCAGAAAGAAATACCTGAAGACTGGTTAAGACATGCTAATCCATTAGAAATCAAGCGTGAAGAATATGCTTGTGAAGTTAAGTTTGGCGGATATGTAAGAGTAGAAAACAGAGACGGACGTAATTATTTTATTCAGGAAGGCTACCAGTCAGTTAATGCTATTCCATATGATATGCCAATCGTTGGTTACGGAAACAACGTAGTTAATACATTAAGAATTTGGGATGCTGAACCTGTAGTACACTTTAATCTTGATGAATTTGACAAGGGTTCATATATGGCTGCAGTTGAACAGGAGAACCTTGCAAAGACTATTACAGAAGTTCTTTATCCTAATGACAATCATTATGCAGGTAAGGAATTAAGATTAAAACAGCAGTATTTCTTTGTTTCAGCAAGTTTACAGACAGCAATTAAAAAATACTTAAAGAATCATGATGATATTAGAAAATTACCTGAAAAGGTAGTATTCCAGATGAACGATACTCATCCGACACTTACAGTTGCAGAACTTATGAGATTATTAATGGATGAATATAACTTAGAATGGGATGAAGCTTGGGATATTACAACACATGCATGCGCATACACTAACCATACAATCATGAGCGAAGCTCTTGAAAAATGGCCAATTGAATTATTCTCAAGATTACTTCCAAGATGTTATCAGATTATTGAAGAAATCAACAGAAGATTTTGTATTGAAATCGAAAACAAATACCCTGGAAATCATGATAAAGTTGCTAAGATGGCAATTATCTATGATGGTCAGGTTAAGATGGCTCATCTTGCAATTTGTGCAGGTTTCTCAGTTAACGGTGTAGCAAAACTTCATACAGAAATTTTAAAACATCAGGAATTAAAAGATTTCTATGAAATGATGCCGGAGAAGTTTAACAATAAGACTAACGGTATTACACAGAGAAGATTCCTTCTCCATGCTAATCCACTTCTTTCAGAATGGGTTACAGGAAAGGTTGGAGATGACTGGATTACAGACCTTCCAAAGATTAAGGGAATAGAAGTATACGCAGATGACAAGAAAGCTCAGGCTGAATTTATGAATATTAAATATCAGAACAAAGTACGTCTTGCAAAATACATTAAAGAACATAATGGTATTGATGTAGACCCACGTTCTATTTTTGATGTTCAGGTTAAGAGACTTCATGAATATAAGCGTCAGTTATTAAATATTTTACATGTAATGTATTTATACAACCAGATTAAGGAACATCCTGAAATGGAATTTTATCCAAGAACATTTATCTTTGGTGCAAAAGCAGCAGCAGGTTACAAGATTGCTAAGCTTACAATCAAGTTAATCAACAGCGTTGCTGATGTAATTAACAATGATGAATCAATTAATGGAAAGATTAAAGTTGTATTTATTGAAAACTACCGTGTATCAAATGCTGAAATCATTTTTGCAGCAGCAGATGTTTCAGAACAGATTTCAACAGCATCAAAAGAAGCTTCAGGCACAGGTAATATGAAGTTTATGTTAAATGGTGCTTTAACACTTGGAACAATGGATGGTGCTAACGTAGAAATAGTTGATGAAGTTGGAGAAGAAAATGCATTTATCTTTGGTTTATCTTCAGATGAAGTTATTAACTACGAAAACAATGGCGGATATAATCCAATGGATATTTTCAACTCAGATATGGACATTAGAAAAGTTCTTATGCAGTTGATTAACGGATTCTATTCTCCAGATGATCCTGAAAGATTCAGACCAATTTACAACTCATTACTTAACACTCAGGAAACAGATGTTGCTGACAGATACTTTATTCTTAAAGATTTCAAGTCATATGCAGCAGCTCAGAAGAGAGTTGAAGAAGCTTACAGAAACGAAGAAGGCTGGGCTAAGTCAGCTATGTTAAATGTAGCTAATGTTGGTAAGTTTACATCTGACAGAACAATCGAAGAATACGTACAGGATATTTGGCATCTTGAAAAAGTAAAAGTTAAAATGGACGTATAGATTACAGAAAATTGTGAAAGTGTCACAATAGATATAATCAAATATAATTAAAATGAAACCCCAAAAAGCTAGAATGCAATGTCTGGTTTTTTGGGGTTTTTGTATGCACTACAATCATATAAATGATTTTTGAAAAATAAGTTAGTATAAGGGATTTTTAGGAATAACCAAATGACAGATAGAAAAAAGTTTATTATGCTAATATTATTTTCAATTTTTTTCCCGTTAGTTATAGGTAGTGTATGTGTTCTTGTAAACGGAAACAAAATATCTAAGACTAAGCCCTCAGGGAAAACAATATTAGTGGATAATAAAAACTACAGCTTTGAAATGGATATGGAGAACTTCATATCTTACGTTCTTATGGCACAGATGGACGAAAGTGAGCCGGAGGAGCTTTTGAAAGCTAAGTCTGTTATTATTAGAACTTATATTTTGTACAAAATGAAGGACAAAGCTCAAATAGCAGCTTCAGATTTGGGAATGGAATATAGAAATTATGGGGAGTTAAAAAACAGCAGATTTCAGGATTTTTGCAGGGAAAACATTAAAAGCCCCAAAGGAATGGCTGCATATTTTACAGGTATAGGTTCTTATAAAATATATAATGAGAAAAATAAAAAAATTAAAAGAATAGTAGACAAAACAAAAGGCAAAATAATAAAGAAACAGGGGGAGACTATTTTGCCACTGTTTCATAATATAAGTAATGGGAAAACTAGGTTAGGGGAGGAAATTCTTGGAAAGGAATATAGTTATCTAAAAAGTGTTATATGCCAGAATGACATAAAGGAGAAGGAATATCTTTGCACAAGGTATTTAACGGTTAATGAGTTTAAGAAAAAACTGTCAGCTAATGGCATTGTTGTATTTAAAGATGGGAAGGAAATTCTAAAAAATATAAAAGATAAGAAGGAAATTATTAATCTGATAACTGTTGAAAAAGACAAAGAAGGCTATGCTTTAAAAATAAGAATTGGGGATACTGTTGTTCTGGCAGATGATTTTTCAAAAGCCCTCGGTCTTAATTCTACAGATATGAGCATAGAAGAATATGAAAAGGGAATAAGAATTACAACTAAAGGCAACGGTCACGGTTTTGGAATGAGTATAAGCTATGCCAGATACCTTGCAGGTCATGGCAAGCCATGGCAGGAGATTCTTAGCACTTTCTATGATGGGAAAATTGTGGAATATTAAAATTAATTTTTTTGTATAAATCTTCAATTAATGGTACATACTGTTATTGAGGTGATGAGAATGGATAAGAAATTTATAGCAGCAGTTGCAGTTTGCTTTGTTGCATTAGTAGGCGTAGCCACGGGAACTTATTTTCTTGGGCAAAAAAGCGACGAAAACATTGTAAAATTAGGAAAAGCAAACATAACTGAAACAACAGCGGCAGATAAAAATATTGAAGCAGCGGGAAATGTTGTGGAAAAAGAAACAGCAATGGAATCTGAAACACCGAAAGACAGAGAAGTTGAACCGGGAGGTTATTTAACAGAAGAAACAACTAAGGAAAAAGCCGTAAATAACGTAGTGGAAGAAAACACTCAGTCTAATGTAAGCAAAAAAGATTACTTGTATGGACTTTCATCAGAGGCAGCAGCCCAGATTAAAACATTAAAGTTTAACAAGAACAGCAAACTTATCTGGCCTGTTGAGGGTAGCATTATTATGCCATATGATGTGAAAAATACAGTATATTACGCAACATTAGATGAATACAAAACCAATCCCGGAATTGTAATCCAAAGTAGCAAAGGCACTGCAATAAAGGCAGCGGCAGATGGTGTTATTACAAAAATAACACAAGATGACGAACTTGGCGTTGTTATCAGTCAGGCAGTGGGAAATGATTATATCGTAAACTACGGTCAGACCATAAATCCTGAAGTAAAAGAAGGAAGCTTCGTTGAAGCAGGCCAGACTATCGCCTATGTTAACCAGCCAACTAAATATTACTCCAAGGAAGGGGATAATATTTACTTCTCAGTAGAAAGAAATGGAAAAACAAAAGATCCTTTAAATTATATTGATTACGAGGACTAATCACAAAACCGGAATAAGTGCATACAATAAGGTATACAAAAGAAAATATTAAAAGCTGCTCACTTTTGTGACAGCAGGCAACAGGGTTAAAAAAGGAAAATCATAAACAATTATTCTAATGATTTTCTAAAATCCGTACCTGTTGTTTATAATAGATTGTGCTATCATGTACCTGAAAAATACGTGGTAGCACTTTTTTTGATATTTTCAATCATATGTTATAATTCCACGCAGAAATCTCAACGTGTTTGCTGTAAAAATTTCTGCGTGGAATTTAAAACAGTGCCATTGAAAATATACAAACTATATTATAAGATAAAGGATAGAATGAAGGCTAAAGATAGTATTTAGTTATGTACGGAGGAAGAAACTATGGGTAAGTATATTATGGCATTAGATCAGGGAACTACCAGTTCCAGAACTATTTTATTTGATAAGAAGGGAAATATTGTTTGTCAGGCAAATAAGGAGTTTGAGCAGATTTTTCCAAAGCCGGGCTGGGTTGAACATAATCCTGAGGAGATTTGGATGACACAGCTTCTTACAATGGAAGATGTTATGAGACAGGCAGGAATTACAGGCAAGGATATTGAAGCCATTGGCATTACTAATCAGCGAGAAACAACGGTTATATGGGACAAGAATACGGGAAAACCTATTTATAATGCCATTGTTTGGCAGTGTAGAAGAACTTCTGATATTGTAGACGGACTTGTTAAGGACGGTCTTAGGGATTTTATTAGAAATAAGACTGGATTGGTTCCTGATGCTTATTTTTCAGGAACTAAGATTAAGTGGATTCTTGATAATGTGCCGGGAGCGAGAAATAAGGCAGAAAATGGTCAATTGCTTTTTGGAACAATTGACTCATGGCTTATGTGGAAGTTAAGTGGTGGAAGCATACACGCTACGGATTACACTAATGCGGGAAGAACTATGATTTATAACATATTTGATTTGGAGTGGGATCAGGAATTACTGGATATACTAGATATTCCCAAGTCTATGTTGCCTAAGGTAAATCCTTCAAGTGGAATTTTTGGATATACTATGCCGGAACTGTTAGGAGAACGAATACCTATAAGTGGTGTTGCAGGAGACCAGCAGGCGGCATTATTTGGTCAGTGTTGTTTTGAAAAAGGTGATGTAAAGAATACATATGGAACAGGTTGTTTTCTTTTAATGAATATAGGAAATAAGCCGGTTATATCAGACAATGGTTTGATTACTACTATTGCAGCAGGCACAGGCAAGGTTGAATATGCATTGGAAGGCAGTGTTTTTGTGGCAGGAGCGGCAATACAGTGGCTTAGAGATCAGATGAAGTTAGTTAACAGTGCACCGGAAAGTGAAGAGATTGCAGAAAAGGTTAGTGATACTAATGGAGTATATGTTGTGCCGGCTTTTACAGGAATGGGAGCACCTTATTGGAAGCAGAATGCCAGAGGCATGGTAGTTGGCATAACAAGAGGAACTGCAAGAGAGCATTTTGTAAGAGCTACCCTTGAATCACTTGCTTATCAGACATATGATGTTTTGAAGGTAATGGAGCAGGATGCGGCAATGGAAATTAAGTCTATCAGAGTTGACGGTGGGGCAAGTGCCAATAATCTTTTAATGCAGTTTCAGGCAGATATTACTGAAAAACAGGTTGTGCGACCATCAGTAATTGAAACTACAGGGCTTGGGGCAGCATATTTGGCAGGTCTTGCAACAGGTTATTGGAAAGACAAAAAAGACATTATAAAAAATTCAACAATAGAGAGAAAGTTTGAAAACAAAATGGATTCTGAAAAGGTGCAGAAATATATCAAGGGATGGCACAGAGCTGTAAAATGTGCCCTTGTTTATGCAGATGAGGAGTAAATAATATCCCATGAATCTGGTATTGTGTTTATTACGCAAATTGGATATATAAATAATACCACATACTGATATACTATACTTTAATAAGTTACAGTGTCAGATTGAGATAATGCAACTTAGATTAAGTAATAATACACTTAGGATAAAAGATAGGTGTTAATATCAGGAGGAGAATTATGGATTCAACTAAACAGAACGTAGGAAAGATTGTTATTACAGCTTTATTTGCAGCGTTAGCATGTGTAGCAACAATGATTATTAAAGTACCTACAGTAGGAACAAACGGTTATGTAAACATTGGTGATACTATTGTATTACTTTCAGCTTGGATGATTGGTGGCGTTTATGGTGCCCTTGCAGCAGGTATCGGTTCAGCCCTTTCAGATTTTATCAGCGGTTACGGAAGTTATGTGCCGGGAACATTTGTAATTAAGTTTTTAATGGCTTTAGTTGCATATTTAGTATTTGTAGCAATTAAGAAAGCAAACACTAAGGACAGCAAGGGAATGAATGTAGTAGCTTATATTGTAAGTGGTGTAGTTGCAGAAGTTATTATGGTTTTAGGATATTTCTTATATGAAAGTACTTTATTAGGATATGGACTTGGAGCAGTGCCTTCAATTGGAAGCAACAGCATCCAGGGTGTTACATGCTTGGTATTAGGATTTATTGCTATTTTCGCATTAGAAGAAGCAAAGGTTACAAAATTAGTTAAAAAATTTGTATAAAAATATAAAATAATATGTAAAAGGAAAGAGTTGTGTGATAAAATTGTAGGCGGTAAAAAGAGCAGGCTACAAATATCATACAGCTCTCTTTTGCATTATGTTGTTTGAAAGGAGCGATTCAAATGTACGAAGAATTAAAAGAACAGGCAAAAAAAACAACAGAAGAAATTTGCGATAAAGCAGGATTAAAGGAAGGCAATATTCTTGTAGTTGGTTGTTCTTCAAGTGAAATATGTGGAGATAAGATTGGAAGCAATTCTAACCTTGAAGTGGCTAAGGCAGTTTTCTCAGGAATATATGAAGTCCTTGAAAGCAGAAAGATATATCTTGCAGCTCAGTGTTGTGAACATCTTAACAGAGCAATAATAGTTGAACGTGCAGCAGTTCCGTTTTCAGAAATAGTTAACGTTGTACCACAGCCTAAGGCGGGTGGTTCATTTGGAACAACAGCATATAAGACATTTAAAAATCCTGTTGCTGTGGAAGAAATTAAGGCAGACGGTGGAATTGACATTGGCGGAACTCTTATTGGAATGCACATTAAGAAAGTTGCAGTTCCGGTAAGACTTGAAAATAACAAAATCGGCGAGGCAAACGTACTTGCAGCAAGAACAAGACCTAAGTTTATAGGAGGTTGCAGAGCTGTATATGACGAAAGCATTGAATAGAAAAATAAAATTATAAAAAGATAATAAAAACAGTTTTAAAAACAATAAAACCCCTGATTACAAGGCATGTGATTGGGGGCTGCTTTTTTTTTGCTAAAATATAGATTGAAACGTTATTTTTGATGAAAATGATAAAAGTGTTTTTATTTCAAAAAAAATATTGTGCAAAATAACTAAATATGTTAGGATAAAAACGTATTTATTAACCGCAATAATTATTTTTAAAAGCGGAAGGGAATGAAAACATTTTTAGGAGGAGATTTATGAACAAAATGAAGCGAATTTTGACAATTGTTTTAACATTGGCATTAATAGTAACAATGATGCCTATGAATTTAACAAATGTTAATGCAAGGACTACAACAAGACTAAGCTCAAAGAAGATAGTTTTGCAGGTAGGAAAAACAAAGAAGTTAAAGGTGAAGAATAAACCTGCCGGAGTAAAGGTAGTTTGGAAGTCTTCAAAGAAAAAAGTAGCAACAGTTTCTAAAAAAGGAAAGGTTAAGGCAAAGAAACCGGGAAAGACTACAATAACTGCAAAGGTTGGAAAGAAGAAATATAAATGCAAAGTTGTTGTTAAAAGAAATAATAGTATTAAAGTTACAAAACCTTCCGATAACAATAATAGTGTTATAAATCAGGTAACTACAAAGAGTGAACCTTCACAGATAGTAACTACTAAAGCTGAAGTGAAGACAACTAAAACAGAAACGACTAAGAAAAATGACAGTACTACAGTTAAGCCAACAGTAGCACCAACATTAAAACCAACAGTAGCACCTACAACAGTAGCACCTACAACAGTAGCACCAACATTAAAACCAACAGAGAAACCTACAACAGTAGCACCTACAACAGCTAACGGTAATGTTGATGAAAGCATTCAGGCACCGGTAGGACTTGTTCATGCACCGGGAGAGGGATTGCCATATCATTTCGCATGGGCAGCAGTTGATGGAGCTGACGGATATAATGTTTATATAGATGGAGTGTATGTAACAAAAGTTACAGAAAATGTTGCAGACTTGGATGCCTCAATGTTTACAAAGGGAGCTGTAGAATATACAGTTGGAATTGCAACAGTAAAAGGAGACAAGGTATCAGCAATAACATCAGTTAAGTATACATATGATGGAAATGGAGCACAAGCAACAACAAATGTATCTGTAGCAACAACGGTAGCTTCTGTAACAACACCATCAGTACCGGGTCAGGATGTAGATGAAAGCATAAAAGCCCCTGAAGGACTTGTATGGGCAGGAAATACAGATTTACCATATTATTTTGCATGGGCTAAGGCAGATGGTATAGACTCATATAATGTATATGTTGATGGAACTTTAGTAGCTAACGTAGTTGATGGCTCAGTTAATTTAAATGAATCTGTATTCACAAAGGGTTCAGGCGAATATGCAATTGGAATTGCAGCAGTAAAAGGAAATAAAACATCAGCAATAACATCAATTAAATATACATATGCAGGAAGCGGACAGCCAGCAACAACAAAGGCACCGGAACCTTCAACAGCAAAGCCTACAGATGTAACAGTGGCACCAACAGCACCGGGACAGGATGTAGATGAAAGTATACAGGCACCTGCTGGACTTGTATATGCAGGAAATACTGACTTACCATATTATTTTGCATGGGGGGCGGTATCAGATGTAGATTCATATAATGTATATGTTGATGGCGTGTATGCAACAAATGTTGGCGCTTCTTCAGTTAATTTAGATAAGGCAGTATTTACAAAGGGTTCAGGAGAATACACAATTGGCGTTGCTTCAGTTAAGAACAATAAGATTTCTAGCATAACATCAATTAAATATACATATGCAGAAAGCGGACAGTCAGCAACAACAAAGGCACCGGAAGTACCAACAGTAGCACCTACTACTGTAAAACCTACAACAGCTAAACCTACAACTAAACCAAAGGAAACAACAACAATTGCTTTCACAACAGACAGCTCAATTGAAAAGCCATTTGGTTTGGATGTAAGTCAGGCAAGTGTAGGATATGTTAATATTGTTTGGGGACGTGGAACAATTGATTGTTACAATGTTTATGTCGATGGAGAAAGAAGACGTACAGGAATTTCAGCACAGTCATTAAAGCTTCCTGTTTATACAGAAGGAACACATACAATAGCAATTACAACAGTAGTTGGAACAAGAGAATCTGAAAAGCTTGAGGTACAGGTTGCAATTACAGGAACAGGTGAAAAGGAAACAGAACCTGAAACATGTCCTGAAGAACTTAAGCCACAGCTTAAGAAAAATGTTCCTTTAAGAGATGACAGAATTGCAATTGAACTTAACAATAAGACTAATGGAAAATATAGTGACAGTGAAATTTACTGGTGCATTTTAGGAAATAATGAAAATAATCAGCTTTGTTATATGGATAAAGATGGAAATATGATTCCTGCATCAGAGAGTCTTAACACAGTTGAAGTAAACGGAACAAAATATGCAAATATTTATCATACACTTGCAGAATCAGATCATGTATATGCACCGACAATCCGTTCAGGAAGAATGTATTTAAGTTATGGAAAACCTGTATATGTTAAGTTTAACGGTTCAACAGGTTATGCCGGACCGGATCTTAACAATCCTGGAGACGTGAATGCTAACACATTATTTGAGTTTGCTGAATTTACAATTGAAGGAAAAAATTATTGGGGAAATACAACACGTGTTGATTATTTCTGTTTCCCAATGGTTACACGTTTAATAGGTGGTTCGTTATATGGTGGATACGATAATGTAGTAGGTGATATTGGAACAAGAGATGAAATCTTTACAGCTTTCAAGAATGAAGTTCCAAATGAATATAAGTCACTTGTAAGAGATGATAGAATTATTGCACCATGTAAGAGTACATTTAATGTTGGACAGGATAATGGAAATTATTTTGATAATTATATTAATGAATTCTGGAACAAATATGCCAATGAAGATTTAAGATTCAGCTCAGAATCAGGAAGCTTCGTTGGTAGAGTAGTTGGAAATCAGATGCGATTTACAAGAGAAGGTGACAGCACAGTTTATTATGTTGATAAGCCAAATACACAGGAAGTGTTAGAAGGCAAGGGCGCATTTGACAGAGGAAATGGTGTTGAAAAAGCTATTGAAGCACAGCTTTGTGCAGCATTTAACAGAGGTGTTGCAACAGAACCTGACAAATGGTACACACCAAGTCAGTATTACAAGAATAGTGTTGCAAACTTCTATGCAGGTTTCTTCCATGAACATTCAGTTTTAGGAAAAGCTTACGGATTCTGTTATGATGATGTAAATGATCAGAGTACATTGCTTCAGTATGACAAAGCAGATGCTCTTGTAATTGATTTGAAATGGTAAATAAATTGCTATAAAAAGTACCCTTTTTAATTGGGAGCACATCAGTTTTGGTGTGCTCTCTTTTGCTTTAATTTCCCAAAAAAGGAACAGAGCTTCAATGCTAATTAATGTTTTTCAACAAACTAATTAGCATTAAGCCCTGTTAATTCTTTGAAATGTAAATAATTTCATCTTACTAACTATTAATTAATATCCAACAGCTTATCTACTGCATCCTGTATTTCAGGGTGCTTTCTATATTGTTCTATTAAGTGATGTTCATGTTTTGTAAGATTAATTGGCTCTTCGTCAGTATATCCGAAAGTGCCAAGAATGTTATCAATATTATAAATATCACAAAGTAGAAGTAGTGTGTCAGCGTCAGGCTGAGTGGCACTGCTTTCCCATCCGTAAACGGTTTTTTCAGCTACCTTAAGTGACTTTTCTTCCAGTAATTCAGTAACGTCCCTCACACTTAAATTATTCATTTTTCGGTAAGCTTTTAATACTTCTGCAATCTTTCTATTCTTCATTTTAAATACCTCTTTTTAAATAATATAGTAAGAAAAAATCAACGTCAACCAAATCACCTTGAAAAAAGGAAAAATCCGTTTAAATTCTTTTGATTCGGGAAAAATCCACATTGCATTTCTTGTATTCAGAGAATATAATAGACATTATAATATTATTTTCTTGTAATACGGGAATGGCGGTGACAAATGAAAAATAATAACAGCGTTTCAAAAGCATTAATTAAATACATAAAAGAAAAAGAAATATCTACATCACAGATTTCTAAGGATACCGGAATTTGGGAGAAAAAGTTAACTGACGAGAATGTAACTTTTACGGCATCAGAATTTTTGGAATTATGTTCTTATTTGCATTTAAAACCGGAAGATTTGAGATAGGTGATAAAGTGCTAAATTACATATGCAGAAATGACAATATTAAAACTAAAAGCAGTACCTGTCCTGTGTGTGGACAGAGAACTGAACTGACGAAATCAGACATATACTGGTGCGAAACATGCAAGGTGCCATTGTATCAGAAGGAATGTCAGTGTTGTGGAAGTAGCGGCAGGAGAATAACAACGGATATGAGACCGGTTTTTCCTGAGGAAAGGTTGTTATTAGAAATAATGACAGATAAGGAGCCGGGATATTACGAAAAGATGTCTGTTTGGAACTGCTCAGGTAACAGATATATCGCTGATGGTCATAAGGTTGATTTTGCAGTTAAGGATTTAAAGGATAAGAATTCGGAAGAAATAAGAATTAAATATGAGAGTGAAGTTTCAAATATTGATTATAGATATTTTAATGAATTTAAAGACAGATTCATTAAGGCTAACAGAAGCCGATATGAATTTATTGTAAAAGAGGCAGTGGGCTATATTAAGAATTCAACAAAGGACTACACTGCAAGAGATATGTTTGTTTCTTTTTCAGGGGGGAAAGACTCTACAGTCACATCTGATCTGGTTATGAGAGCTTTAAGTGAACCGAAGATTCTTCATATTTTCGGTGACACAACTTTAGAATTCCCCGAGACTATGAAATACATAGAACGATTTAAAAAAGAACATCCACAGACTCCTATTGTTTCATCAAGAAACAAAGATAAAGATTTTGAGGAACTTTGTGCTTTGGTTGGCCCACCAAGCAGAGTTATGAGATGGTGCTGTACTATTTTTAAAACAGGTGCAATCCAGAGAAAGATTAAAACTATGTTTAGAAATAAGAACAAAATTATAACTTTCTATGGAATAAGAAGAAACGAATCAGCAAGCAGAAACAAGTATGAGCGTGAAACAGAAGGCTCTAAAATTACAAAGCAGATAACTATTTCACCGATTATTGACTGGATGGATTTTGATGTGTGGCTTTACATGCTTACAACAGAAATTGATTTTAATTATGCATACAGATTAGGGTATGCAAGAGTTGGCTGCTGGTGTTGTCCTAATAACAGTGGTTGGTCAGAGTTTTTGTCTAAGATTCATATGCCTGAACAGTCCAAAAGATTCAGACAGCTTTTGGTTGACTTTGCAACAAAGATTGGAAAACCTGATCCGGAAGTGTATGTGGACGAAGGCAAGTGGAAAGCAAGACAGGGGGGAAATGGCGTAGATTATGCAAAAAAGTCGGCAGTATCATTTGAACCTTGTGTGCTGGAAGAGAATGCTTTTAATTATGAACTTCAAAGACCAATTTCAGACCAATTGTATGAGTTGTTTAAGCCTTTTGGATATTTAAATTTCGATATGGGCAATAAGCGATTGGGTGAAGTTTATGTAACAAGAAGGAACGGCAATCCTGTTTTGAAATTGCAGGGCAGAATTGGCTCTACAACTTTAAAAGTTACAATAATTGACAGCAACATAGATGGGGCAAAGAATCTTAAAACAGCAGAGGATAAGATTAAATGTCAGATTACAAAATATCAGATGTGTATGGCGTGCAGGGCGTGCGAAAGTATTTGCAAGCACAATGCCATAGTTATAAAAGAGGACAAAGAAGGTAATCTTGATTATAGAATACTGGACAATAAATGTGTAAGATGTGCAGAATGCGTTAATCATTACACGGCAGGATGTTATATGAGAAAGGTTTTGGCAATAAAAAGAAACTAGTTAATTATTTATGAAACTTAAGCAGGCAGATAGGAGAAGAAAATGGCGATTAAACTTAAAGGACATGAAACATTTGCACTTCGTGAGGGGTGGCTTAATAAAGGACTTGCAAAGGTAGATGCCAATCCAAAAGTTTTCTCTGAAAACTATGGGGCGGATGCTCTTGGAGTGGGAAGCAATATGGCTAAGGCTATTCGCTATTGGCTTAAAGCCGGAAAGTTTATGGAAGAACCACCTAAAGAGGGGGCAAAGCTTACAGATATAGGTCAGATTATTTTTAAGGAAGATAAGTATTTAGAAGATATATTTTCATTATGGATATTCCATATTAATCTGGCAGGAAATGAGAAACTTGCAACAAGCTGGTATGCTTTTTTTAACTTAATTAACATTGACGAATTTTCAAAGGAAGATTTAATGAACATTCTATTAGAAAAGCTTACTCCTTTGGCAGAGGAAAAAGTCATACCTGAGCGTTCGTTGCGAGATGATATTTCCGTACTTTTAAATATGTACGTAAAAGAGAAGCAGCAGAATTATGATCCGGAGGAAAATAAGATTTCACCATTTGCACAATTGGGTTTATTAAAAAAAGACAGAAATAATTATATAAAAACACAGCCTGACAAGGATAAGTTATGTGATGATGCAGTGCTATACAGCCTGATTAAGTTTTTTGAAAAAAAAGAAGTTGACTCAATAGGAATAGATGAATTGCTTAACAGTCCAATGTCACCGGGAAGAATTTTGAACCTAAAGAGAATGGCTTTAAACGAATATTTGGACCATTTAGAAGGTCAGGGTTATTTGACTGTTAACAGAACAGCAGGACTTGATATGGTTTATCTTAAAAAGAAAATCGAGCTTAAGGAAGTTGTTTCGAATTATTATAAAAAACACTAGAAGAAGTTTTTAAAAGGCTAACGAATTATTACGGGAACAATAAAGAAAAGCGATTTGTATGACTAATAAAACATTAAACACTGATAGAAAGGATGCGTATATCTGGCAATCAGGTATATCAGAGAATAAATGAATAAGTTTAAAGACTTTATAGAAATAGACAAGAAATTTCAAAATTCAATAAATTTGCAGTTGGACATAGATAATTTATCTAAACTAAATAGCTATATACCAACACATTCTTCTATTTTAGTGTTGGATGGGTTTCTTAATAATGTTTTGTCAGACAGAGACAAGGCAAATATTTTAATTGGACCTTATGGAAAGGGAAAATCACACCTTTTACTGGTTTTGCTGGCTTTACTTAATGACGGAAAAGGTGACAGAACTAAAAAAACAATTAATAAAATAGAAAAAGTTTCAAAGGAAACTGCTGAAAAAATAAAGACTATACAAAGTAGTGTAAAGCCTTTTCTTCCGGTTATTATTTCAGGAACAGAGAAGGATTTAAACAAAGAATTTATTATAGCTTTAATGGAGTCATTAAGAAAAAATAATCTTATGAATGTGGCACCTGAAAGCGATTATGGCAAGGCTTTGGAAGTTATAGCTAAATGGCAGAAAGACTTTAAACAGGTTTATGAAAGCTTTAAGCAGATTGTTAGAGAATATGGCAGAACTGTGGAAGAGTTTATGGGTGAACTTAAGGAAATGAAGGAAGAGGCTCTCAATATTTTTAAAGAGATACATCCTAAACTTACTGCCGGCAGTGAATTTATGCCAATGACAGTTAATAATGCCATGACTTTGTACGGGGAGATTAACAGAGCACTTGAAAGTTATGGATATGGTGGAATTTATATAATTTTCGATGAGTTCAGTAAATATATTGAAGGTCATGAAAAGGATACTTTTGCTTATGACATGAAGATTTTGCAGGATATATGTGAGCTTGCCAATAACTCCAAAAAACAGCAGATTCACATTACTTTCGTGGCGCACAAAAGCATTAAAGAGTACGGCAACGCATTGTCTTCAGATATAGTTAATGCTTTCAAAGGTGTTGAGGGTAGATTAAAAGAAGTTAGATTTGTAGTTTCAGCTCAGAATAATTATGAGCTTATTCAGCATGTAATAAAGAAGAAAGTAAGCGACTGCAAACCATGGTTTCAGGAGCAGAATAATAAAGAAATAATCGGGGAATCTTACAAGATTCCTTGTTTTTCAGGCTTATTTACAGAGAAAGAATATAAGAAAATCATAATGGAGGGGTGTTTTCCAATGCTACCTCTTACAGCCTATGCACTTTTAAATATTAGTGAAAAGGTTGCACAGAATGAGAGAAGTATTTTTACTTTTCTTGCTAATGACGAAAAAGGAAGTCTAATTAATATAGTAGAAAATGGTAGCGAAGAATTACTGTCTGTTGATGTAGTTTATGACTATTTTCAAAATATGTTTAGGGATAGTATTTCTCTTACTAACATACACAATGAATGGCTTAAGGCAGACTATGCCTTAACTAAGGCTGAATCATTAAATGAAGAAAAAATAATTAAGGCAATGGCTATTCTTCATATGATTAATAGAAATGAGGAAGTTCCGGTTAGAAAGACGGAAATCAGATTGGCAACAGGTTTAAATATGGCTGATTTTGTAAGTAGCCTTGAAAAACTTGAAAGCAAAAATATTGTAACCTACAGAAGTAAGCTTGGAGTTTATGCATTTAAAAATAACGTAGGCGTAAATCTTGATAATCAGATGAATAACATGATTGAAAAGCAGCCTTTAAGCCTTAACTGGCAGGAAGAAATTGCCACAGTGTCAGAACTTGATTATGTACTTCCAAAGAAATACAACCAGGAATATACAATGACAAGATATTTCAAGTACGTATATATGACACCGGAGCAGTTTCTAAATACATCTAAGTCAGAATATTTATTCGAAACATATAAGGCAGACGGTCTGATTATATGTCTTGTTATGCTTAAAGATGGGGATGTTAATCAGATTAAGGAACATTTAAAGGAACTAAATGATAACAGACTTGTTGTAATATATCCTGACAAAATATTTGGCTTTTCAGAGCAGCAGAACATTAGAAAATTAAAAGCTGTGGAAAAATTGCTTAAGGATAAAGATTTTTTAGAAGAAAATAAAGTTCTGCAACAGGAACTTGAAATATATAAGGAAGATTTGATTTTTGAAATAAATGTAGAACTTGAAAAGTCATATTTGCCGGAAAATAACAGATGTAAATATTTTAATACATTAAATGGTGTGACGGAGTTGTGTTTTGAAAACCAGATTAGTTTTAATAGATTTTTAAGTGAAATATGCTTAAGCTACTACGAACATGCACCAAAGATTAACAACGAATTAATTAACAGAAAAAGCGTATCAGCACAGATTAAAAAGGCACGAAATTTAATTATAGATGCCATTTTAAACGAAGAAGAACTTAATAGATTTGAAAAGGGTACAAGCTCGGAGGCAACTATTTTTAGAGCTACTCTTATGCATACAGGAATTTTAAAAGGGGACAGTTCTGAGGAGGAAGGCTGTAGAAGAATTATTGAAGAAATTGATGCTTTTATAGGTCAATGTGCAGGCAAGAAGGTTTCTTTTCAGGTCCTTTATAACAAATTATTGGGTAAGGATTTTGGTACAAGAAAAGGAGTAATTCCTATTTTTATTGCAAAGGAAATAATTAATCTGCAGGATACGCCGATTATTTATCTTCAGAATAAGGAAGTGGAGATTTCAAGCAGTATTTTAAACAATATTAACGAAAAACCACAGGATTATTATCTTTTTATTGAAAAGGAAAGTATTGAGAAAGAAAAATATCTAAAGGTTTTAGAAGAACTTTTCCTTAGCGAAGAGTTAAGAAAAAAACAGAAGTCAAAAATGCAGCGCTTAAACAACATTGTGGAAAGTATGCAGAGATGGTACAGATCATTGGACCAGTATACTTTAACATTTACAAAACAGCTTTTTGAAGAAAATGAGCAGGGCTATTTGGAAGAAGATGCTTTCGAAAGAATGTACTCTTTTAGAAAAGTATTTAAGGGCATAGAACTTAACCCAAGAGAAGTTCTTTTTGAAAAAATACCAAAGGCAATATGCCATGACAATAGCGGTGATGCAGTTTTTGAAAATGTTACTTTACAGATAGAAGAAATTAAAAAATATATGGACAACAATCTTGTAAATGCAAAGAAGAAAACAGCAGTTCAGGTTAAGAGCATTTTTGGAGCAAGGGCTGATGAAAGTTTAAGTGCATGTTTAAAGAACTGGTATTCAAAACAAAGTGAAAAGTCAAAGTCACATATTTACGCTGAGAATATTACAGGCTTTATGACGTACATTGAAAAGCTGACTACTAACGATGAGGATGAAATTGTTTCAAGATTGTGCAAAATTATTACAGGAATTTATATCAATGATTGGAAAAACGATTCTTATGAAAGATTTGTCGAAGAGTTAACTTATGTTAAAAACACTATTCAGTCTATTAAGGAAAGTGAACAGTCAACAGAGGGAGAAAATAAGATTTCAATTAAAACAGGGGAAAGTACAATCGAAAGATTCTTTGAACCTGACAGTGACGACAGCACAAGTTATTTCCTTCAGAATGCAATAGAGGATGCACTGGAAGAATTTGGTGATACATTGGAACTTAATCAGAAAGTTTCAGTGTTGGTAAAGGCACTGGAAGAATTGTTGAGTAAATAGTTGAATTGATTGAAAAGTAATGGAACAGTAAGATTTGCGAAAGATATTAATAGAAGAGATTTGCCATATGCAAATGGAAGTTACTGATTATAAATGGATTTATTTGAGGGATAAGTTATGGATAAGGAGAATAATAGTAAAACTATATATTTAGATAATGCAGCAACAACTTTTCCAAAGCCGGAGTCTGTTTATACGGAGATGGATTATGTAAACAGAAATCTTGCAGTTAATACGGGAAGAGGCTCTTATAGTCTGGCAAGAAAAGCAACGGAAATAATAGACCGGACAAGAGAGAAAGCTTTGAAACTTGTAAAAGGAAAAGATGTTGCAGACATTGTGCTTACGCCATCAGCCACAATTGCAATGAATGTAATAATTGGTGGTTTGGATTGGAGTGGTGCAGATATTTGCTATGTTTCTCCTTTTGAACATAATGCAGTAATGCGACCATTACATTTGATTAGTGAAAAATATGGTTTTGATTTAATAGAACTCCCATTAAAGAGCGAAACATTAGAAATAGATTTTGAAAAAATGGAATATATGTTTTCCATGAATCCTCCTACGAAAGTTTTTGCAACTCATATAAGCAACGTAACCGGGTATATTTTGCCGGTTAAAGAGATAACTGAAATGGCAAAAAAATATAACAGTCAGGTTATTATTGATGCCTCTCAGTCATTGGGATTATTAGACATTAACATAAACAACCTAATGGCAGATTTTATAGCTTTTGCAGGACATAAGAATCTATATGGACCATTTGGCACCAGTGGATTTTTCGTAAGAAAAGGAACAAAGATTAATCCATTTATTGCCGGAGGAACGGGAAGTGATTCACTTAACCTAAATATGCCAAAAACAATACCTGCAATGCTGGAACCGGCAAGTCCTAACATAGTTGCCGTGGCAGGAATGGAGGCAGCATTAGATGAAACAATTGGGCGAATAAGTGACTTTGAGGCAAAAGAAAAAGAATTAACAGAATACCTTGTAAAAGGACTTGAAAAAATAGAAAACGTAACTACATATCTTCCATTGGAAGATTCACATATAGGAATTGTAGCCTTTAACATTGAAGGCTACAAGGCAGAGGATGTGGGAACAATATTAGACCAGGATTACCACATTGCAGTTAGAACAGGATATCATTGCGCACCACTTATACATAAACATTTGATGGATATAGAAAAGGGAGGCGTGGTAAGAGCCAGTGTTGGAAGGTACACAACAAGGAATGATATAGAAAAGCTGCTGGAGGCAGTGGAAGAACTAAGTGAGGAAATGTAGATGAGTTTTGCAAGGCGAAAATAGCTTTGTTTAAATAACTTAAAGAAAAAGTATTTAGAGAGGTAAAAGTATGGATGAAAAAGTAGAAGCTTTAAGTAACCTAATTGACAAAATAGTTAAAAAGGAAATTTTATTGCCTGATTTTCAAAGGAAATTTATTTGGAAGGAGGAAGAAAAACAGGGGAGATTGATAGCATCTGTATTGGCAAAAATGCCAATAGGAAGTATTTTGCTTTTGGATAGTGATGCGAAAGATTATGCATATAAAATGCTAGGTTGTAGAGAAAGAAAAACGTATAAAGAACTTGAAATGGACGGAAAAATTTTAGCATTACTGGATGGACAGCAGAGAGTCACAGTTTTAACAAATGCATTTTCTAATGTTATTTTTGATATGGCAAAGAAGTCAAGCAACCTTATAAATAGAACAGGATTACAAAGAAGATTTTTTCTACGAATACCTAAATATGAAAGAATGGAAGGTGAGGTTGAAGATTTTTTTCAGGTTAGAAAGTTGCAATTTCCTTTAGAAGATGCAGAAAAAGAAGAACCTAAATTTCTGTCAGATGATATATATGAGGCAATAAAAATAATATCATTTAATGCTAATAGTGATGAATGCTATAACCCATTTAAGGAAAAGGAATCAACAAAATCAGATTTAATTAATTATTGTACATCAGGAAAAGAGTATTTAATACCTTTATTTTGGTTAACAGGGAAGAATACTATGGGATTATCAACTGTTTTAAAACGAATATCAGAAAATATATGTTTGGATATAATTGAAGAGTACGATTCAATTGAAAATGAAAAAAAGAGCATATTTGAGAAGAATATAATATCTGATAAAGTATCGGAAGTTATGCCAAATGAAAGTTTTAAGGAAAAATTAGATGCACAGGCAAGTGAATGGGAAAATAATATAAGATCATATCTTGTATCCTGTTTAAATAATATACAGCTACATCAGATAATTGTCGATAATAGCAAACGAGCCAGAGCAATTAATATATATGAAAACTTAAATGAAGGAGGAGTCTCTCTAGGAACATTTGAATTAGTAATGGCAAGATTTGCAAGTGAAAGTGATGAAAATTATTATGATAAAATAGAAAAATATATGAAAAAGAAAAGAAAGTATCCGGAGGCTATTTATAATGAACAATTAAAAAACAATGAAAATGTTAGAGCAAAGTTAACATCAGAAAAATATATAGCCACGATAGATATGGGATGTATCGAAAATAAAAATGGAGAACCTGTTAATACATATATTGACGCATATTTAAATGTTATGTCTCTTTATTCATATGCCGGATTATTTAATCCGGATGATATTAAAAGTGAATTGATTAAAAAGAACAAAATATTAGCAATAAAACCTTGTGACTTAAAAAATAAATGCGAAGATGTATGTGATGCTTTGGATTTAGCACTTTTATTTTTCAAGATGAGATGTGGTGTTAGAAGTATTAAAGATATAAATTATAAGTTAATGTTAGTAGTTGTTTCATATATTTTATCGAACAAAAGTTACAGAGAAGATAGTAGAACGTATGACTATTTAGAAGCATGGTATTGGATAAGTATATTTTCAGGTTATTATAATTCGGATCAAACAGAAAGAACTATTACCAGTATTAAAAAGCTTATTAATACAATTGAAACCAAAAATGCAGAGTGGTTAGCAGAGTTAAAGGAAAAAATGTTTAAAGTGGATTATTATTCAGAAAAGAAATTTTTGTTATTAGAGATGAATAGTGCAGGAATAACACCTAAATCATTTTTTAGGGATGTTGTATGTCAGTATTATTTATCAATGACATACAAAGGTCTTATAGATAAGGAAAAAGAATTAAATCCGTTTATAGATGAAAGTTTACACAAACATCATGTTATACCTTTAGCATCACTAAAATCAGATTCTGAAGAAAGCAAGAAATCAGGAGTTGATTTGAGAAAGGATGATAGTTATTTTCTAAATTCTCCATTTAATTTCATTTACATAACAGATGAAGAAAATAGAGATATTTTAAATGACAAATTAAGTGATTATGTAAAGAGAATAGATGATGATGCAACAAAATCAATACTTGGTTTAAATGGTAAAATATGTGTAGATAATGAACAGGAGTGCAGGGAAGTATTAAAAGACAGAAGTAATCATTTTATAGGTAGAGTAAATGAACGCTTGGCTAAATTGTTGTAACAATGTTGGAAATATATACAATAGAGTATTGTATATAGGGAAGTTTCTAAACAAGTGGTTTGTGCAGTACAGTAGAACATAATTAAAAGGCATTTCATTTCGGATACGGTTGTATTTGAAAAGAAGTGCCTTTTATGATTAAAGATAATATTATGTTAAATAACAAATTATATAAATTTATTGTTGCAAACTTCCATAATATATGTATAATTATAAATACAATTAAAAAGTGATATAAGATATTTAGCTTTTTAATTTGCTGGCTTTATATATGTCTTGAGATAATACGGTTCCGGAATAAATTAAAGGAGAGTTTATGGAAGGAAACAAAAAACACAAAGACAGAGTATTCAGAAAACTATTTGGATATGAAAAGTACAAAGGTAACTTATTGGAATTATATAATGCATTAAATGACAGCAATTATACAAATCCGGATGATTTGGAAATAAATACATTGGACGATGTGTTTTATATGAACATGAAAAATGACGTGTCATGCATTATAGACTGGAACATGGTTATTTATGAGCATCAAAGTACATGGAGCTATAATATGCCGCTAAGAGGCTACAGGTATTCGGCAGAACTTTATAATGACTACATAGTGAGAAACAATTTGGATGTTTTTCGTCGAAAATTAATTAAAATACCTACACCTCAATATTATGTTTTTTACAACGGCAATGAAAAAAGACCTGACAGGGAAGTGCTGAAACTGTCAGACGCATTCATGGTTCCGTGCAAGGACGGAGAATTTGAGTGGACTGCAACAGTGCTAAACATAAATGCAGGACACAACGAAGAATTAATGTCCAAGTGTTCAATTCTAAGAGAATATGCTATTATGGTAAGTAAGATAAAGGAATTCCTGGCAGAGCCGTTAGAATTGAAAGATGCAATAAAAAAAGCCATTGATTATTGTTTGGACAATAACGTATTGAAGGAATTTCTACAGGATCATAGATCGGAGGTAGAAGACATGCTTTGGAGAGAATACAACGAAGAAGAAACAATGGCTCATTGGAAAGAAGATTTCTATGAGGAAGGGGAACAACACGGACTAGAAGTTGGAAGAGCGAATGGAGAAAAAATAAAACTAATAAAGCTTGTGTGCAAGAAGTTAGTAAAAAATAAATCCATTGAAGAGATTGCTGATGATTTGGAAGAAGATGTATCAACTATTGAGAAAATTTGCAATGTTGCAAGTAAATTCGCACCTGAGTATGATGTTGATTCTATAATGGAAGCGTTGGAAAAAGAATAGCAAAAAAGTACAAGTCCTTAATTCACAAACATAAGCGTTGCGGATTGAGGACTTTTTGCATAACATAAAAAATAAAGATAAATAATAAGACAAAATATAAACGATTTGTTGAAAAATAACATTGAGTTCTATTGATGGAGTTGATAGACTTGTACTAGGTGCCGCCAAGAAACGGTAGACGGTTAGTCCTTCAACAGAGGGACTGAACCCTCTGATTACATAGGAATCTTCTAAAGAGGAAATCTGGGAAAGGAGGGCTTGACTTTATGAGCGATTTTGAGATCCTTTCAATTGTATTTATGGTAATGTCTATCATAGTTGCAATCTTGATTGAGTATATTAAAACACTAAAAAAAGTAACCGCCAGTCTTGCAATAGTGTGGTTACTTTTTTAAACAATCATATTATACAGGGCTAACCGTCTATCGGTAGCACCTTTTCTATTTTTATACTAGCAAATATAGCATAAGAAGTCAATTGTATTTAAGAAAATAAGCTAACAATACAGACAAATTTCAATAGCGCAAACCGAGCCATTCATAGCCCTACGGGCTATTTCATGGAGGGCTGTCGCCCAATAAGTATAAAATAAAAAGTAGTTGCCTGAGTATGTAAACATCCTCATTCAACTACTTTTATTTTACACTTACTCAGCTTGTAGCTTAACCAAAGTATCTCTTTAATAATCCTTCGAATGCTTTGCCGTGTCTTGCTTCGTCTCTTGCCATTTCATGTACTGTGTCATGGATTGCATCAAGGTTTGCAGCTTTTGCTCTCTTTGCAAGGTCGAATTTTCCTGCTGTAGCGCCGTTTTCTGCTTCAACTCTCATTTCTAAGTTTTTCTTTGTGCTGTCTGTTACAACTTCACCAAGTAATTCTGCAAATTTTGCAGCGTGTTCAGCTTCTTCGTAAGCTGCTTTTTCCCAGTATAATCCGATTTCAGGATATCCTTCTCTATGAGCAACTCTTGCCATTGCAAGATACATACCTACTTCTGAACATTCTCCTTCAAAGTTTGCTCTTAAGTCTGCAATAATGTCTTCGCTAGCACCCTGTGCTACACCAACTACATGTTCTGCAGCCCATGTCTTTTCGCCTTCTTCTACCTTTGTGAATTTTTCTGCTGGAACACCACAAACTGGGCACTTTTCTGGTGCTGAATCTCCTTCATGAACATAACCACATACTGAACATACAAATTTTGCCATCTTTTTTTCCTCCTAAATTTTAAAAATAATATTGTTAATATAAAACCTTTTATAAAATACACTTAGTGTTTGGTTTTGCACTTAGGGCAAGTACCGTAGAAATAAGTACTGTGTCCTTTGATGTTACCACTATAGTACTGAGCAGCAATAGTACAGATTTCGTCAATTGACGGCATAAATATGTCATCGACACATCCGCACTGTGTGCATATGAAATGGAAGTGTGGATTAACATTGCCATCAAAGTGCTCCTTGCCATCACCAAGTTTCAGTGAAAGGGCATCACCCTGATCTACCAAAAATCTAAGATTGCGATATACTGTTCCCAAGCTTATATTAGGAAGTTCTTCGCGAATACTCTGATAAACCATATCAGCGGTTGGATGATCTGTACGATGTGCCAGATTATTTCGGATGAGTTCTCTTTGAACGCTTCGTTTAATCATGTTTACCTCATTTCTTGATAACAATAATAGTAACTATTACTAATATATCATTTTTTTACTTTTTGTCAACATTTTTTGAAAAAAATCTTAAATAAATTTATAGAATTCATGCAATCAATCTTTTAGTAGTTTGATACTCTAATTTTTATAAAAAAATATCCAGGATAAAAGATGAGATTAGAATTGCAAATTACATTATCTTAACAGTAAAAAATATATACAAAAATAAGTAAAAATTTTTATTAAATATTAGCATTGGCTTAAAAAATTTTTTTACTTATAACTTTAAATAGAGAGTTGAAAGGGTTTAATTTAATAATGCAAATACAGGACTTTGGCTTTACAACACAGGCAAATTGACTTTAGCCGGAGAAATGTATAGAAGCAACGGAAATCCGGAGGATTATGAATATGTGGGTAGGTGGAGTTTCTTATTAAATTATTCTTTTTTTATCTCAATTTTATACATGTACCCCGATATAATTATTTTCTTGATTTTCGGGGTACAAATTTCATAATTTCAAATGTTACATGCTACCTATAAGTGATATTTTACTATGGATGTACCCCGATATTTCAAAAGCTATGATTTTTGGGGTACGTTTGTCCAAATCTACGTTAATTTTGTACAACATATGATTTGAATATGCAATAAATGTACCCATACATTTAAAAAAGCTTGTTTTTTGAGGTACATACGCCAATTTACTCTGCTTATTGCAAGGATTCTATTACTGAACATAACAAAAACAGGAGCATGCCACATAACGGCACGCTCCTGTTTTGTTATATATTATGATTTGAATGTCAAAAGTCTAAATACTAATCATATGTATTGCAACTTAATTTACACTTTCATATTACAATTATTATTTTGATAATCTTTCATGAATGCTTGCAGAAGCCTGTTTTCCTGCACCCATAGCAAGGATAACTGTAGCGGCACCTGTTACGGCATCACCACCGGCATAAACATTATCTCTTGTTGTTTCAAGAGTGTCTTCATTAACTACAAGACATCCCCACTTGTTAGCTTCAAGTCCTTTTGTTGTAGTTCTGATAAGTGGGTTAGGTGAAGTACCAAGTGACATGATAACTGTATCAACGTCTAACTGGAAGTTACTTCCTTCAATAACCATTGGACGACGACGTCCTGAAGCATCAGGTTCGCCAAGTTCCATTTCAACACATTCCATCTTGCAAACACGACCATCTTCATCGCCGATTAACTTAACAGGGTTGTTAAGTGTTTTAAAGATAATTCCCTCTTCAATTGCATGATGAACTTCTTCACCACGGGCAGGAAGTTCTTCCATACCACGACGGTAAACAATATATACATTTTCAGCACCAAGTCTTAAAGCAGTTCTTGCAGCATCCATAGCTACGTTACCACCACCGACTACGGCAACATTTTTACTCTTAATAATAGGTGTATCATAATCATCAAGATAAGCCTTCATAAGGTTTGCTCTTGTTAAATATTCATTAGCTGAGTAAACACCAACTAATGCTTCGCCTTCAATACCCATAAATGATGGAAGACCTGCACCTGAACCAATGAATACAGCCTTGAATCCCATTTCCATGATTTCATCAATAGAAAGAACTCTACCGATAACCATGTCAGTTTCAACCTTAACACCTAAAGCTTCAAGATTTTCAACTTCCTTCTGAACGATAGCCTTAGGAAGTCTAAATTCAGGAATGCCATAAACTAAAACACCACCGGCTTTGTGGAAAGCTTCAAAAATAGTAACTTCGTAACCAAGTTTTGCAAGGTCACCGGCACATGTAAGCCCTGCAGGACCTGCACCAACAACTGCAACTTTAATACCATTAGATTCAGGTTTAACAGCATCATCATTGCTGTGAGCCATATGGTAGTCAGCTACGAATCTTTCAAGACGACCGATAGAAACAGGTTCGCCCTTGATACCACGGATACATTTTCCTTCACACTGATTTTCCTGTGGACAAACACGTCCGCAAACAGCAGGAAGACCATTAGTGCTTGTGATAATCTTGTAAGCTTCTTCAAATTCTCCGGCAGCAACCTTAGCAATAAACTCAGGTATACGTACACATACAGGACAACCACTCATACAAGGTTTGTTCTTACAGTTAATACAACGAGTTGCTTCTTCCATAGCCATTTCTTTAGTATAACCCAAAGCAACTTCTTCAAAATTCTTATTACGTACGTTAGGATCCTGCTCAGGCATTGGAACCTTTGTTAAAGACATGTTTGGCATTATTTGGCACCTCCCATTTCATCAGCCGCTTTATACATACGGCAGTTTTCTCTATCGTGAGCTTCAAATTCTCTATATGTAGAATTACGTTTCATAAGCTCGTCATAATCTACCTGATGACCGTCAAAGTCAGGACCGTCAACGCAAGCAAACTTAATTTCACCACCAACAGTTACACGACATCCGCCACACATACCTGTACCATCAATCATAATAGGGTTAAGTGAAACTAAAGTCTTAATATTATAAGGTTCAGTAACCTTAGAAACAAATTTCATCATTGGAATAGGTCCGATAGCGATAACAAGATCATAGTTGTTACCGGCATCGATTAAATCCTGAAGCTTGTTAGTTACAAAACCTTTCTCTCCGTAAGTTCCGTCATCTGTTGTAATGAAAAGTCTGTTACAAACTTCTTTATATTCATCTTCAAGAATAACAATATCCTTGCTTCTGAAACCGGCGATAACATCAACATCAACGCCCATATTAAATAAAGCTTTTGCAGATGGATAAGCTATGGCATTACCTACACCACCACCGATAACGCAGGCTTTCTTAATGTGGCCAAACTCAGTTGCAGCACCAAGTGGTCCAACAAAGTCTAATAAACAATCTCCCTCATTCATCTGAGAAAGAAGCATAGTTGTCTGTCCAACTATCTGGAAGATAATAGAAACCGAGCCTTCTTCTGCATTAGTATCAGCTATTGTAAGAGGCATTCTTTCACCACGCTCGTCAATTCTTAAAATAATGAACTGACCTGCTTTTGCTTTCTTAGCAATAAATGGAGCCTCTACATCTAAACGCACTACAGTGTCGTTAAGTTGTTTTCTTCGTAAAATTTTGTACATTCCTTAATCTCCTTTATAAATGCTACTCTTAAATATAGCATATTGATAAAATATTATCAATGTGAAAGTGTAAAAAGTTTAGCGAACTAACGATTTAATCCGATAAAGCAAAATATTAACAAAAAAAGTTTGAAAAAAAGAATCTTATAATTATAATAATGTAGGAAAATTTATAAAAAATATAAAATTCTATTTTTAAGGTGTGAAGTTTTTATGCTTAATTAAATATATGTGTTTAGTTCAAAGTATCTTCGTTCTGTTCGAAAAGCATTTCGTTTATTTCACAGACATCTTTTGAATTGTTAATGCCAAAAATAATTATGCTATCTCTTTTACTTTTAGAATAGAGAGTGGCATAACCTGCGATTTTTAAGGCACTCTGAATTTCGTTAAGTGTAAAACGGGCACCGATACAAATGGCAATTAAAGTATTTCTTGAAGGATTCTTTTTGCCACTAAAAATTTGATAACCATAAATTTCATCAATTTCAGCTTTTCTAAACACCCTTGATTTTACAAGACATTTCGCTGCAAAAACATTATATAAATATTCGGAAATTGTATTATCTAAAAAATACTCCTGGTTTTGTTTGAAGTATTCATTCAGGTTATTAGCATTGTTTAGCTGTTTCAATAATTCGCTGGTAGGAATTGATTTCATAGTTGCTCCTTTCAATGAAAAACAATATAATTATTTTATCATAATGTAACATATTAAGATATGAAATAAGTAAGTGATATAAAGTATTATATAACAAACAGGTGAGAAAAAAATGTACCATTGGCTAAGTAATGTACTAAAAGAAGAATATAGTTTTGTTAAATGTTTAAAGAAATCAGAGGAAAGCCAGGTTTTGGTTTATAGAAATAAAAGCACACAAACTAACATTATAGTAAGACATATAACAAGCGGAATTGATATATATGAAAAACTTTTAACAATAAAATCTGAATACCTGCCACAAATATATGAAGTGGCAAGGGGAGAGCATGAAGCATTGGTATTGGAAGAATATATTCCGGGAATATCCGTGGGAGAAGTGCTAAAAAGTGGGTTGTACACAGAGGAAGGAACAATAAAAATAATAAAGGGGATTTGTGATGGGTTAACAGTTCTTCATAATCACAACATTATACATAGAGATATAAAACCGGACAACATAATGATTACGGATAGTGGTAATGTAAAAATAATAGATTTTAATGCTTCTAAAGAATATAAAATGGAAGAAGAAAAGGATACAAGAGTTCTTGGCACAACAGGTTTTGCAGCACCTGAGCAATACGGAATAAGCCAGTCTGATGAGAGAACGGATATTTATGCTATTGGAGTGCTCATTAATGTAATGCTGACAGGAGAACATCCGTCAAAAGTAATGTGCAAGGGAAAAATGAAGAAAATTGTTAAAAAAGCAATGAGTATAAATCCTACGGATAGATATCAGAATTGCGAAGAATTGAAAAACGCATTATAAACGAAAATATAAAATACTAAGCTGACAGACAAGTAATTTTTAAAGGTGTTTTTGGTAAGATAAATCCAGAAACATCTTTTTTGTATTTAAAGAGTGTTAATTAAATTATAGTTTGTTGATATTTTCACTTAATATCTTGATTGTTTTTAACAATGTGTCAGCCTGACTTGGAGTGCCTTGTTTAAGTAGAGACTGAACACTTAAAAGTGTATCATTTGCTTCATCAGAGGCATCAAGAAAAAGATAATCAAGGCTCAGTTGAAGTGCATGAGCGATAGAAACGGCAATAGGAATAGACATCTTTTTTGAACCACGTTCAATGTGACCAATATAAGATGCCGAAATACCACAAATTTCAGCCAGTTCTTCTTGAGAATAGCCAAGTTCCCTGCGCTTTTGTTTAATTTTATTTCCGATTTCAGAATAATTAATATCGTTCATAAAACACCTACTTTAAAAGAATAACCACAATTAAAATAATCATACAATAAGTGGGGAAAAAGATACATTGACTATAAGTAATAAAATTGACAAATAGTAGCTAAAAGAGTAAAATAAAAAACAAATAATGAACGGGAATGGATAAAAAATTTAATACGGACAAATTATTGTAATGAACAAGAAGGAGGAAATGTATGGGAAAAGAAATTACAGTAAGAGGAAAGAATCAAAACTATACTGATTATGAAAAGTTTATAAAAAAGAAAAAAAGATTATATAATGTGTCAATAGCTTTTTCAGTAATATTTGAAGCTGTATTTTTATTGGCATTGGATGGAACATTTATCGATCCAGATGAGGATTTTGTGTCAACATTAATAATGTCAATAGTAGGTGTTGCTGCATGTATATTTTGGTTCATAAAAATGGTGCTTTTGAAAAATGATATACGCTTATTTAAGAAATGTGTATCTATTATAAATTCAGATGAAGTTAGCATATCAGAATTGGCTAATACCATTGGAGTAGAACCGGAAAAATTGAAAAAGAAAGTTAGAAAATTTATAAATAGAAGTTGGATAGTAAAATGTTACATAGATGAAAAAGAAAATAAGCTGATATTTAATATTAATTATACTATACCAAACAAAGTAACTGAAACGCAGCAAAATAAAGTTGGTTTTACAAATAATCAGGATGATGAAAATTTACAAAAAAATGTTACCGAGAATATACAGAATGAAAATGTTGTTGCTAGTGATACCTTGTCAGATGATAAAAGAGCGGATGGAACTAGTAATAAAAATATAGAGATAAAGAAAGTAAAAGATGCTAGTAATAAGAAACAGAATATAGAAGGTGAGAAAAAAAAGGAAGCGGAAAATAAAGGGAATGGAATGAATATTTTTAAATGGATAATACTCCCAATTATGATAATAATATCAGAGTTTTTCTTATTTGATTATGTTAATTTTTTCATACTTTTAATTATATTTATTATTTGTGCAATATGGATATATACAGGTGTAAACTGTTTAGATAAGACTTGTCCTAAATGTCGAAATTGGGGAGGCTTATCACAGATTAATAAAGAGTTAATTAATACAAAAGACATAACTATTAAAAAAGTGGTTGAAGATGAAGTACGTTCTGGTAATGACAGATTTGCTCCAAGACCGGAAAAGGTAATACGAAGGACGATATATGTTCCAGGAATACAGTATACCTATAATGTGATATACAGATGCCCAAAGTGTGGTTATATAGAAGAAAGGACAGAGTATAAAAAGGTGGAAAGATAATTGCAAAAGGGGGCATGTTTCTGAAGTCCAAATTGAACATATATAGAATGAGGAATGAGGGTGGCTTTGCACCATGCGTAGATGCTGGAATGTTAACATTGTCTTGTTGTAAAGGTGGTTGGAAGAATGGTGTCAAAACAGGTATCAGATATTGGATAGGCAACGATTATGAGATAAGTCTAGATAAGTGTAAAGCGTATGTTATGGAGATTTACAAAGATAATAGTTGAGAATGCGGATACGATAGAACAGATAAAGAAAATTGTGGTAGAAAAAAAAGAATGAAAAAAGTAATAGAATGCGAATTTTGCAAGGAATCATAAAGATAAAATAATGTGAAAAAAGGAGAAAAAGTATGAGAAGATATGTAAGTCTTATAACAATAATAATTATGGCAATAGTAATAATGCCGTCATGCGGAAATACTACTAAAAGTGATAGAAAAAAAGAAGAATTTTTCTCAACAGAATGTGAAAATAAATATACAGATTCAAAATTTAAAATGACATATGTTGAATTTATTGATAATTATAATGAAATGAATAAAAAAGTAATGGCAACTAATGAGGAGTATTTCCCAGATTTATCTAGTTGGAACGAAGAACAAAAAGATGATTCAAGTACTTTATATAACTATATGATAAATAATGAAAGATTATATAAAATAGAGATATCAAAAGAGGGTGATTTTATATCCTATATAAGTGATGGAGAAAATTTTGCAAATGATTTGGCGATAACAATTGCAGCTTTTACTGGAGTAAATCAAACAAGTGAAATAAAAAAATTGTATGAAACGACTAAAGCATTGGCAAGAAGTAAGGATGATTTTGATAATGGTTGGGATAAATTATATGTATCAGGAATTTTGGTAGAAATATCAGATGATAATATACAATATTATGCTTCATCTGAAGACTATGTTGACAAGAAATTAAATGGACAATGCAAAAAAATTGAATTGGACAAATTAATGGAAGGGGTGGATTATGACAAGAACATATACAAAGGATATGAAGAAAAAAATAAAGAACTAATGAGTGAAGCAAACGAATTGATGAGTAAAAAAAATTTGACAACTGAAGAGTATCAGGAAAAAATAAAAAATAAATGGCAAGAGATATCAAATAAGAGTAATGGAGAGTGGAATGTTAGACAGGTTGATAAAACAGTAGCGTTGGTATCGAAAAAATATGAGTTGAACCAAAATGGATTAGAGTATTATATTATGTTTGCATCAAGGGTTGACGAAGAAAAATATGCAACTGTAGATTTAGTATTAATGGATAACAAAAATATTATATTTGATGAATATAATGAAGGTGTGAGTCGTGTTGTGATAAGTGGTAATAACTCCAGTGCATATTATGGAACAATATATGAAAATAATAAAGAAATGAAAGATGGAGATGTTCATTATATGGATATTCCTATATGGCAATCAGATATAACAAGCGATGCAAATAAAAGTTATGATTCATTGTGTAATGTTGTGAAGGGGGATGAAAAGGTAAGCATATCAATGATAGTTTATCCAGACGGTGTAGATGTCGATATGACAGAAGAGATGAAAAATATTATGAGACAGACAACAGATTATATAGAGGATTTAGCAGGATATTATAAAAAATAAATATGAATGTACGGATTTTAAAGGACTGTAAGAGTCCATGGAAGAAAGTACGATAAGTTTTGTGGGCTGACGCTAATGCGATAGCCCACATTGTATGTAAATTAGAGTCTTAACTATTCAGCTTTTCAAAAAGTCTTCCACATAGTTTTATGTTCAAAGTCATAAAAATCAAAACAAGTGGCATACTTGAATTGTTAGAATTTTTATAGCCCGTATTGCTAAGTTGTTCTGTAGGTTTGCTCTCTGAGACTTCAATTATTTAGCATATATTATTGTCGCATTAAATGATATAATATGTACAACAGAGGAGAGAAAATTATGGAAAAGAAAAATACAAACAAAATATTAATTGCATTAATCATTATTCTTACAATTATAGTTATTGCAATGGCAGCAGTAATTGTTGGTTATAAGGCAGAAAACAGACAGGTAAAGGATGATATCAAAAAACAAAATACTGTTACAACGGTTAAGAAAAAAGACATTGAAACTACAAGCCAGCAGGAAACTACTACAGAGCAGATTATAGTTAGCACTAAAAAAACAGTGGATGTAAATAAGTATGCAGAAGGTATATATTTGTGTGATGATATGGCAGTGGATGATATAGTTAAGGAAACCGGTGGGAACTATTTAAATATAAAAAAGATAGGAAAAAATAGTGTTTCCTTTGAAGTGGTAACTATACAGGCAGCTCCATCATCAAGAATTGCAAGCGTAATAATAGATGACCTAAAGCTTGACGAGAATGGTGTGGCTAAATTTAAATTTGATGATGACGGCTGGGGAAATAGAGGAACCGGAACAATTGCTTTTAAGGGCAATGACAAAGTGAAAATAAATATAAAAATAACAAGAATGTCTCAGGATTCTATGTGGAATATTGGAGAAGGAACAGTAGAATATGAATATAGAGAGGATCAAAAAGTGCCAAAATTGTGGTAGAGACCTTCCAATAGAAGCAAGATTTTGTCCATATTGTATGACAAAATTAATTGACGAAGATGGAACGATTATAAAGAAAACATCTGAAAATAAAAAAAAAAATATTTTTATGACAATTGCAATCATACTTGTAGTTGTAATTGCCGGTGAAGTTGGAGTGATGTTTTATTTAAAAAGACCTGGAAATAAGCAGGTGACAAAGAATATTTCAAGCATAAAACAGCAGGGCTATGACAATTATTTGGGCGTATGGTACGGCGAAAATGTGAATGACATACATAAAGATGGTGGCGAAAAAGTCGAAATATGTAAAGTTGAAGGAGACACAATAATATTTTGCGTGGAGCATATTTCAAAGGGATTTAATAAGGTAGCAACCATTGAGTATATGAAGGTGAATCTTGTTAATGGAGAAAGTAATTTTAGTTTTACTGATGATGGAAAGGGAAACGCAGGAACTGGAATTATAAGATTAAACAATAACAAAATATATGTCAGAATCAACCTGAACAATGAAAGTCAGACTACTGACTGGGATATTGCCATGGATACAAATTTTAGACAGGTTCAAAAGCTTTCAAAAAATCACCGGGTAGATGTTAAAGATTTGCTTGGACAATATTATGAAGATGTGAAGGGAATGTTGGGCAACAGAACGAACGTTGATAACACAGGTGATTGTCTGGAGTATGAATATGAAGGTGGAGTAAATCTTCGAGTGGTGTATGACGGTGTTGCGCAGACATACAATGTTGTTGGAATCCAGATCTTTTATGATTATTTTAAAGGAAATTATGCAATAGGATATGAAGGCATAGACAACAATTCAAAAAAGAATGATGTTAGAGAGAAGTTTTCTAAAATCGATAGTGATGATGAATTTTCAAAGGGAAAATATGTGGATATTTTTTCAAGTGGAAAGGACCTTAATGTAGCTAAGTTTTACTATGATAACGATAATAGCGTAGATGAAATTGAATATAATTAAAGAACATTTAGCAATATGTAAAAGAAAACTTTTAAACCACTAGCATTTTTCTTAATTAGATAGTATAATATCTAGTGGTTTGCTAGGAACAAAGCATAGCAGATAAAATAAATAATAAAGAACAATTCAAGTTAAATAGGAGGAAACCAAATGGTTAGAGCGATTGTTGGTGCTAACTGGGGCGACGAAGGAAAAGGTAAGATTACAGATATGCTTGGCGAAAAGTCAGACATTATCGTAAGATTCCAGGGAGGAAGTAATGCTGGACATACTATTATTAATGAATATGGTAAGTTTGCACTTCATTTACTTCCATCAGGAGTATTCTATCAGCATACTACATGTATTATAGGAAATGGTGTGGCACTGAACATTCCATATCTTCAGAAGGAGATTGATAGTATTGTATCACAGGGAGTGCCAAAGCCAAATATTTTAGTATCAGATAGAGCACAGATTCTTATGCCATATCACATTGATTTTGATGCATATGAAGAAGAAAGACTTGGCGGAAAGGCATTTGGCTCAACAAAGTCAGGTATTGCTCCTTTCTATTCAGATAAATATGCAAAGATTGGATTCCAGGTATCAGAATTATTTGATGAAGATACATTAAAGGAAAAAGTGGCAAGAGTAGTAGAACAGAAGAACATTATGTTAGAGCATATGTATCATAAGCCACTTATCAATGCTGATGAATTATTAGAAACATTACATGAATACAGAGATATTGTAAAACCTTACGTTTGCGATACAGCATTATACTTAAACAATGCAATTAAAGAAGGAAAGACAGTACTTCTTGAAGGACAGTTAGGAACATTAAAAGATCCTGATTTTGGTATTTACCCAATGGTAACATCTTCATCAACACTAGCAGCATACGGTGCAATTGGTGCAGGAATACCACCATATGAAATCAAGGACATCATCACAGTAGTAAAAGCATACTCAAGTGCAGTTGGAGCTGGAGAATTCGTAAGTGAAATCTTTGGAGACGAAGCGGATGAACTTAGAAGACGTGGTGGCGACGGTGGAGAATTTGGAGCCACAACAGGACGTCCTCGTAGAATGGGATGGTTCGATTGCGTAGCTTCACGTTACGGAGTAAGAATGCAGGGAGCTACAGAAGTAGCACTTACAGTATTAGACGTACTTGGATACTTAGATGAAATTCCAGTATGTGTAGGATATGAAATCGATGGTGAAGTAGTAAAAGACTTCCCAGTAACAGCAAAACTCAAAAAAGCAAAACCAGTATACGAAGTACTTCCAGGGTGGAAAGAAGAAATACGTGGAATCAAAGAATACGACAAACTACCAGAAAACTGTCGTAAATACATCGAATTCATCGAAAAAGAACTTGGCGTACCAGTAAAAATGGTAAGTAACGGACCAGGAAGACATGAAATCATATACAGATAGGCATTGAGCCTCTGTCAAATGAAAAACACGGTTGAAAATGTGCTTGCACAATTTTTCAACCGTGTTTTTTTAATTTGATATGGCGAAAGCCAGTGACGAAATAGACCGAAGGTCTATGAGTACACGGCTCAATGCCGTGGGTCAGTTTATGAAAAATTTTAATGTTATAATTAATATAACAATTTTCGACATAGAAGAGGTGGAATAGAATATGAGAAGAAAATTAAAAGCGCAATGAAAGCAAATCCATACAATTGGGAATATGATTTTAGCTCAGGAAATGGTGCTGCTGATGAAATGGAACAGTCAGCAGAATTCCATACAAAAATGAGAGTGTGAAAGTTTTTCTGTAAATTAAATATTTAAATATAATTAATAGGCCTTCTATGATAAAATTTATTATTATAGGAGG
>OLRK01000053.1_pt1 | contig 133890 bp, 132 predicted proteins | sample 1672911 | NCBI WGS metagenome assembly OLRK01 (sample SAMEA3136736, study PRJEB25190) | human gut metagenome | biome: human gut; feature: human-associated habitat; material: faeces | place: Austria | collected 2013
CGCTCCATTGATTTCTCAATTTCTGCATCATCCAAACGCAAATTTACATACATAATCATTTCCTCCATCAAACTTTGGACTCCGGACAACCAAAACCACGTTCAGGCGGTCGTCCATAACGCTTCACATGCCACGCAGCATACGCTTCCCACTGGGCCGGGTCTGAAAAAAATCTTTTCACACCCGACAACGTACCATGCACCAGCCTTCGCTGTGCTGTCCCCGGCAAATCATGGAAACTGATTTGTTCCATTACTTCTCCTCCTTTACGATGCCGGTTCTTGCTGTTCTGCCTGATCGTCCAGTGCGCCAGTAACCAGCGCCGCGCCTTCGATCATATAAAAGATTCGCTCTCTGGCATTTTGCGGGATACGATTCAAAAGCTGAACAACTTCGATTGCATCATCACGCTTATTTGCCAACATTGTTTTCGCCTCCTGTTTTCAAACACTCTGTTAGGTTTTCTATGCCATCATTATACGTTTCTTTGCCTACATTGTCAACATGTTTCTTTTTATTTTTGTTGACATCGAAAACATGTTGAATTATAATCCAACTATAAGGAGGTGCTTTATTTGAACGAACGATTGACATTACTCAGAAATCAACTGAGAATGAGTCAAGAAGAATTAGGCGCAAAAATCGGATTAACACGCTTTACCATTTCTAACTATGAATCTGGTAGACGTAAAATCACAGATCGCGTTATTTCCGATCTATGCCGCGAATTCAACATAAATGAACACTGGTTCCGCACCGGTGAAGGCAATATGTTCCAGGATAATGACAAATCAATTCTGGGTGAACTAACTACAAAATTTCACTTGGATAATCTCGATATAAAGATTCTGGAAGCATATCTAAAGCTGCCCAGTGAGCAGCGTGCCGTCATCAAACATTTTATTGCTGGCATTGCTGCTGAAACTGTGGCCGATCCGATCCAGCTGGAACTTGATGCATACCGAAATGAACTTGAGGCGGAGCACGAAGCGCAAACGTCGTCAGTTTTCGACGAATGCGCCGAAGACTCCAAAATGGCATAAAAAAATAACCGCCTTTCGGCGGTCATAAGCAGGTGAATGGCATGTATATTCCACCCGAGAATCAAACAAAGGAAGAGCTTATTGCTTCATATAAAAAGCTGCATGAAGAATATTGTGATATCTATCATCAACTCAAGGAAGAACGAAAATACTTGCATGAACACCGAGACGAAATTAAGGGCTGGGATAATTTAGTCTTTGCCGGATGTTGTGCAATTGCCATTGCTGAACCATCTGTATTCTTTCTGCTGACGATTCAAGCAAAAGGAATACTCCGATTACCATCTTTTGACAATCCAATTCAAATTCTGTATTTTATCATCATCGGATTACTTATTGGTATTGTAAACGCCGTAATTGCCAAAGCGCTGCAACCTGAATTATTCGTCGACTATAAATACAGCTTTGGTCTGACTAAGAAAGGAATGAAGCGTATTCCTACAATTATAACTATCATTCTATGTATTATTTATTCTTTTATCCTATTTTAAGACAAAAAAACCGCCTGCCCTGCGGGAACAGGACAAGCGGAATTTAGACAGCTCAGGCCAAGCCTGATATACTATCCGGAACACATTTAGTATATCATGTCTGGCCTTATTTTTCCACAAAAAAAACGAAAGGACAGATATTTTCATGCGTGGTGTAATTTATGCACGTTATTCGTGCGACCGACAAAAAGAAACCTCAGTAGAAGATCAAATACGCGATTGTCAGGCATTTGCTCTGGCAAACGATATTGACGTAATCGACACCTATATTGACCGCGCCCAAAGCGGCCGCAGCGATGACCGCATCGCCTTCCAACAAATGCTCACAGCCAGCGATCGAGGCGCGTTTGACTGTGTAATTGTCTGGAAACTGGATCGCTTCGCCCGTAATCGTTACGACTCCGCCATCAACAAAGCAAGACTCAAACGCAACGGCGTTCGTGTCCTATCTGCTATGGAACGAATCAGCGATAACCCGGAAGGCGTGCTGCTCGAAAGCCTGCTCGAAGGCATCGCAGAATATTATTCACTAGATTTACGTGAAAAAACCTATCGCGGTATGATGGGACGTGCCTTGCAATGCAAACACACCGGGGGTAAACCCGCACTCGGCTACAAAGTCAACGCCGATAAAAACTACGAAATCGACGAAGCCGGGGCGCAAATTGTCAGGTTGATTTTTGACTTGTACGCAAACGGGAAAAGCTATCGAGAAATTCTACATATTCTGAATAAACAAGGTGCTAAAACAACATCCGGTCGTCCATTCGGTACAAACAGCCTGCATGACCTACTGATAAATGAAAAATACATAGGCGTGTATACGTTCAGCCGGACACACCGTAAAGACGGTGGACGAAACAATCACGCATCCGACCCCGAAGCAATCCGAATTGCTGGTGGAGTCCCTGCGATCGTGTCGCAAGACATATGGAATACTGTTCAAGAACGCATGGCCGAGAACAAACGCGCCCCAGCTCGCAGCAAAGCAAAAGTGGATTATCTCCTGACCGGCAAAATCTTTTGTGGCAAATGTGGGGGCGCAATGGTTGGCATGTCTACATGCAGCGGATATGCCTATTATGAGTGCAGTACCCGCAAACGCACCAAGCAATGCGATAAAAAATCTATCCGAAAAGAAGTAATCGAAAATACCATCCTTCGCTGCACGGTCTCCCTGTTAACAGATTCCGTAATAGACGATATTGCAGAAGTGGTAGCTGCGCTCTCCCGGAAGGAATGCAGCGAAAATGCCGAACTGCAATCAGTCGAACATGCCCTATCCGATGTTGAAAAACGAATCGAAAACATAGCATCAGCCATTGCACAGGGTATTATAACCCCCACCACCAAACACATGTTGGAGCAGGCCGAAAATGAACGTGCGCAGCTGTTGCACCGCAAATCCGAGCTACAATCCATAGGCGTATACCCCATTACCAAAGAACAAGTTATTTTCTGGTTGGAAAGCTTTCGCAATCTCGATATTGATTCCATCGAAGATCAGCACACCATTATCGACTCGCTGGTGAATAGTGTGACCGTATTCGAAGACGGTACGCTACACATCATCTACAATTCCCAGGGTAAAAACCGTACAACAAAATGTTTGGATTTACAACGCACCGGGCTACCGGCACCATAAAAAAGACACCCAAATGGGTGTCTTTTTTGTTATCTTTCTCATCTTTTCAACCAAAAAAGGCTACGATCACGCTACCGACCAGTATCACTGCAAATATGATTGCAAAGGTCACTGTACGCGCCTTGCGCTTCTCTTCCGGCGTGGGTTCTCTGGATACAGGCATCTGCACAGAGTTGTTATAGCGATTCCGGTTTGCCTGGTTGCTTTCCTCCATCGCTTGCCGGTAATGGACATACCCATCCAATCCCTTGCCATAAAATCCATAATCATGATCGTCTGCCATCCTGCGCACCTCCCGCGTAATCTCAGCATCGTGATTGTGCTTTCATTATATGAAAAAGTACCGGAAACGTCAAGACAATAAAAAAGAGGACAGGCCATGCCTGTCCTCTTCGAATGTTCGGTTGTGCTTCAAAAAGAAACTTACTTTGCCATGGAAGCAACTTCTGCTGCGAAGTCGTCCTGCTTCTTCTCGATGCCTTCGCCGCGCTCGAAACGAACGCACTTAACCAGCTTGATCTCGCCGCCCAGTTCCTTTGCAACAGCTGCGATGTGCTGCTCAACGGAAACCTTGTTCTCCTTAACGAAAGCCTGCTGCAGGAGGCAGTTCTCCTCGTAGTACTTGCCGATACGGCCCTCAACCATCTTGTGGATGATCTGCTCCGGCTTCGGCTTAGCAGCGGTCTTGTTCTCCTCGAGAGCCTGAGCCAGCAGGATCTCCTTCTCCTTAGCCAGGGTAGACTCGTCAACCTCAGACTTGTCCATGAATGCCGGATTCATAGCAGCAGCCTGCATGCCGATGTCCTTGCCCAGCTCCTTAACGGTAGCGTTGTCCTTCAGGTTCTCGGAAACTTCCAGAGCAACCAGGGTACCGATAACGCCGCCCATGTGGTTGTAAGCAACGTTTACAGTGTTAGCGTCGAAACGAGCGAAACGACGGATCTGGATGTTCTCACCGATGGTCAGAACCTTCTCCTGCAGAGCGGTCTCAACGGTCAGCTCGCCCATCTTGCAAGCCTTCAGCGCGTCAACGTCAGCCGGGTTCTCCTTGATGATAACGGTAGCAACGTCGTTTACGAATGCCTGGAAGTCAGCGTTCTTTGCAACGAAGTCGGTCTCAGCGTTGACCTCAACGATTGCAGCGATGCCGCACTCGTCGCAAACCTTTGCGCATACAACGCCCTCAGCAGCAACACGGTCAGCCTTCTTAGCAGCCTTTGCCAGGCCCTTCTCGCGCAGCAGCTCGATTGCCTTGTCGAAGTCGCCGTCAGCCTCGGTCAGAGCCTTCTTGCACTCCATCATACCTACGCTGGTCATTTCGCGCAGCTTCTTTACGTCAGCAGCAGTAAAAGCCATTTTCAGTTCCTCCAAAAAGATAAATTTCAGTGCATAAAAAACGCAGGGTGCGACGACTGACCGGCGCGCCGGGGGCGTCGCGCCCTGCGAATTAAAAATTTCGAGAATCCAGTCTCTATACTGTTTTCAGACGGGTTTCGTCTTACTCAGCAGCAGCTTCCTTCTCCTCAGCTGCAACCTCGAGCTGCTCGCCCTGCTTGCCTTCCAGAACAGCGTTAGCCATGGTCTGGGAGATCAGCTTGATTGCACGGATTGCGTCGTCGTTACCCGGGATAACGTAGTCAACTTCGTCCGGATCGCAGTTGGTGTCAACGATAGCGACAACCGGGATGCCCAGCTTCTTAGCCTCAGCGATAGCGTTCTTCTCCTTGCGGGGATCAACAACGAACATAGCGCCCGGCAGCTTCTTCATTTCCTTAACGCCGCCCAGGTACTTCTCGAGCTTAGCGATCTCGAGCTGGAGCTTGATAACTTCCTTCTTGGGAAGCAGATCGAAGGTGCCGTCTTCCTGCATCTTCTTGAGCTGGTTGAGACGGTTGATACGGGTGCGCATGGTCTTGAAGTTGGTCAGCATGCCGCCCAGCCAACGTGCGTTTACGAAGAACTGACCGCAACGCTCAGCCTCTTCCTTGATAGCGTCCTGTGCCTGCTTCTTGGTGCCGACGAACAGGATGGACTCACCAGCAGCAGCGGTGTCACGAACGAAGAAGTAAGCCTCCTCCAGCTTCTTGACGGTCTTCTGCAGGTCGATGATGTAGATGCCGTTACGCTCGGTGAAGATGTAAGCTGCCATCTTCGGGTTCCAGCGGCGGGTCTGATGGCCGAAGTGTACGCCGGCCTCCAGCAGCTGCTTCATAGAAATTACTGCCATTTTTAGTTTCCTCCTTGGTTTTAACCTCCATCCCGTTTCATCTGACAGGCGGCAACCGCTCCGAGAGCGGCCACCCGCCGCGTGCATCGCGGGATGTGTGTACTCGTACTTTCATATACTATCATACCACCCGTGGCTTTGTCAAAGGGATTTTTACATTTTTCCCGATTTTTACGAAGAAAACCACTTCTTTGTCCGGGGAGTTGGGCAGGATGACGCATAGCGGACAAAAATGATGTCCTCGCCGATCTTCTCGACCGACTCCCACGGGATAACAGCGTCGTCTCCCCGTCCCAAAAGGCCGAGCACACCGGCGGTCTCAGGGACGATCAGCGCGGTGATCTGCCCGCTGTCCGGGTTAAACTGTATGTCACTGACATATCCCATCCGCGCCCCGTCGCACAAATTGATGATCTCCCGGCAGCGCAGCTCGCTGAGCGTCACACTGTTCTCACAAGATTCTCTCATTACGATCCCTCCCCCGGCAATGCCTTTTCAAAGAAAGTGGTCGTGGACATGCCCGACGGCCGGTTGTACCGTCCGAGCAAAAACAGACTGTCCGGGTCACCGGGCGAAATGATATTGATGCGCGCCTCACAGGTCAGCGTGCAGCGAAATCCCATCTCTTTTAGAATGTCCTCGGTCTCGTCACTGTATGCACCATACGGATAAGCATAGCACTGCGGCGGTGTCAGACCGGACTCGGCCAGATAGGTCTGGGAAAGATGAATGTCGTCGGTCAGCATTTTCCGGTACTCATCAACACTCTCGCTTCGCTTTTTCAGACACCCCTTGCGCACACTATCGTCGTGCAGGTCATAGGAGTGATTGCCGATCTCGAACACACCGCTCTCCTGCATCTCGACCAGCCGTCCAGCCGACAGATACGACCAATAGGCGTTTTCCTGTCCACTTTCGGTGTAGAGCGCGGTCTGTTCTCCGATGACCGACACGACCGCCTGCATATCCCGCTCGGCCAACAGCGGATAGGCGTATAAGTAGTTATTGTAGAACCCATCGTCAAAGGTAATCAGCACCGGTTTTGCAGGCAAGTCACCCTTGCCGTCAACAAAGTCCACCAACTCACTGATCGTCACAGTCTCATACCCATTGTGCTGCAAGTAGTCCAGATCGGCCTCGAGTGCCGCCGGACTGAGTACATACGGCCCCGCCCGCGCCTCATCTTTGAGGATACTGTGGTACATAATGACCGGCAGCTGTACACCGCCCTGTTCCAGCATGGCCGCGACCCGCTCGTCCGCCCGGTGCAGATTCCACGCACAGATGCCGCCCAACAGCGCGATGGTCACCGCCATCTGCATGACCAGCTTACCCATTCCGGTTCGTTCCATTTCCTTCCCTCCTTTTGTCCGATTCCAGTGTATGCAGCCATCAGACAAAAAAGAAGCGCAGGTAAATCCTGCGCTTCTGGGAATATACCATATTATACGCCAACCTTGTAGGTGTCGATCGCCTGACGGACGTTTTCCTTGTCGCTGTCCTTGCCGTACTTGTCGACCTTCATGCGGCTCTTAGGCTCATGATTGAGCGATGCAGCGCCGCCGACACAGCCGCCGACACAGACCATGCCCTCGATGAAGTTCTTGTCCAGCTTGCCGAACTTGGCCTTGAGCAGTGCTGCCTTGCACGCCTCAATGCCGTCGCACGCCTCGGCCTTGACCTCAAAGTCCAGTCCCTTCTCCTTGATGACCTCGAGCACAGCCTCGGTCAGGCCGCCCGAACGGCCAAAGATACGGCCAAAATAGGACGCATCGTTCATGGACGTTTCTTCCAGGCTTTCCATCTCGATTTCGCGTGCGTCGATCATCGCCTGAAGTTCCTCAAAGGTCAGCACGCTGTCAATCCACAGATCGACGTTCGGCAGACGCATTTCGGCCTTCTTCGCCGTGCAGGGTCCAATGAAAATGCACTTGACCGGGCTTTCTCCGCCCAACTTGACAAACTTACCAAGCTCAGCCATGGGCGACAGGTTGTGCGAAATCTTGTCTGCCAGCTCGGGCACATGCTTCTTGATGTAATCGACAAAGGCAGGGCAGCACGAAGAGGTCAAAAATCCCTTCTCAACCAGCTCCTCGGCTTCCTTGTCGGCAACCATATCCGCACCGATTGCAGCCTCGACCACATAGTCAAAGCCCAGCTGGCGGATGGCCGTTGCAACCTGTCCGAGCGTTACGCCGTCAAACTGTGCGGCGATGGCCGGGGCGACGATGGCAACCGTCTTATAGTTTTCCTTCTTATTGCGGATGATATTGATGGCATCGACCATAAACGACTTGTCCATGATCGCACCGAACGGGCAGGCATACGAGCAAGCACCGCACGAGATGCACTTCTCGGGGTTGATCTCAGCCTTCTTTTCCTCGTTCATGTGGATGGCGCCGACCTTACAGCTGCGCTCGCACGGACGAACGTGCTCGGTGATCGCACCGTAAGGGCAGACCTTGGCACAGCGTCCGCACTCAATGCACAGGTCAAAGTCGATGTGTGCCTTGCCGTTTTTCTTGGAGATTGCCTGCTTGGGACAGGTCTTGATGCAGCGCTGGGAGATGCAGCCGCGGCAGGACTCGCTGACCATGTAGCGCTCGACCGGGCACTCGTCACACGCGATCTCAATGACCTCGATAATGTTCGGATTGCGGCGGTCACCGCCCATCGCCAGTCGTACACGCTCCTGTACAATGGCGCGCTCCTTGTACACACAGCAGCGCATGGTCGGCTTGGGGCCGGGCGAGATGAGCTTAGGAATCTCGTAGTAGGATTCCATCAGCGTTCCCTCGTAAGCACGCTTAGCAACCGCCTTGAGCACGCGGTACTTGAGCAGCTGCACATCGGTTTCAAATGTTCTCATTGGTGGTTTCCCCTCTTTCGTAAAATCGTCAATTCTTTCCCCGAATCAAATAATCCCTTATTCGGTGCGATACTGCGCCGCACCGTCGCGGTACAGGTTACCGCCTACACTGTCCATTGCCACAATGGCAGTAAATCCCTCGACGGTCAGCCGCTTGACCGACTCACATCCCAAATCCTCGTATGCAATCACATCGAGTGCCTTGACGCTCTCTGCCTTGACCGCACCGGCACCGCCGATTGCGACCATGTACACGGCGCCGTTGCGTGCCATCGCATCGGCAACCGCCTGTGAGCGCACGCCCTTACCGATCATGCAGGTCAGACCGGCGTCGAGCAGGCGGGGCGAATAAGGGTCCATGCGTCCCGAAGTGGTCGGACCGACCGAGCCAATGACCTGACCGGGCTTTTCCGGGGTCGGGCCTGCGTAGTAGACCGCTGCGCCGTCCAAGTCGAACGGTAAGTCCTGTCCCTCGTCCATCGCTGCGACAATGCGCTTGTGCGCCGCATCGCGCGCGGTGTACAGCGTACCGGTCAGCGTGACCGTATCGCCTGCCCGCAGCTTGGGTGCGAACGCTTTGAGGTCTTGGGTCTTTAAATCATAGTGTGCCATGCTGGTTCCTCCGTCATTTATTGCCGCGCAGCGCGCCCAGAAGCTGGGCAAGCGTGGGCTTTTCGCGCATCGGACAGGCCGGTTTCTCTTCGGTATGTACCACAGGTTTTGCCTCGGTCTTGTGCACCGGCTTTTCCGGCTTCGCCGCCTGCGGCTTGGGCTCGGGTGCTGTGCCCGACATGCGTCCGCGCAGACCGGTCATAATCTCGTCCAGCTGAGTCAGTGCCTCGGCGGCCTGTGCGTTTGCCTTGGCGTTCTCGCGCTCGGCTGCGGCCAGTGCCTGCCGGTAGGACTCCTTAGTGTGCTCAATCGCCGCGAGCAGTCGCTCGGCCATCTGCTCAGCCTCACCGACCAGTGAGCACGCGTCGTGCTCAGCGCGCTGCTGAATCTCCTCGGCACGGCCATGTGCGCACAGCTCGATCTCAGCCAAGCGTGCACGTGCCTCATCATACTCGGCGCACTTGGAAATCAGCTCGGCATTGTCGGCACGCACGTGATCGAGCGCGCTCTGCGCCTCTTCCAGACGGCTCTTGAGCGTCTGAATCTCCTGCTTTGCCTGCTCGGCCTCATCCTGCGCCTGACGCACCTGCGCCTTGAGCGAGACAATGGTCTGCTCCTTGGCCTGCTCTTCCTGCAGCATGCGGTCGCGGTCGGCGATAAGCGCCTGTGCGGCGCGGTCGGCTTCGTCCTTTTCCTGCAGGATGCGTGCACGCTCCTGCTCGGCCTTATTCAGTTTTTCTTCGAGTGCACTGCGGCGGTCGGCTTCAACCTCGATAAAGTCGAGCACGTCTTCCCGCCGGAACCCAAAGGGTGCTGTGCGAAAACCCATTTCCGATTGGCTCATAATGTTTCCTTCTCCGCATAGATTTATCTACATTCAGACAAGATTATTATAACAAAATGCTCTAAAAAACACAACTTAAATCTATTCCCTCGCGAAAATTCTGGTTTTTTTGCAGTCAAATTTCGGCTAGACGTATTGCAATTCGCAAGGCACCATGCTAAACTGTAAAAATATAATCAACCTTTTTCGGAAAGCAGGGAAATCAATATGCTGACAGTCAATGACTTCCAGGAAGCAGCGGCCCGCCTGAAGAATGTCATCCACACCATTCCTCTGAGCACGTCCTGCACCTTTTCCGCGATGACCGGCGCGGAAGTTTATCTGAAATATGAAAATCAGCAAAAAACCGGTTCTTTTAAGGTACGCGGTGCGTACAACAAGATTATGAAGCGTTACATGGAGGGCAACCTCAAAGCGGTCGTCGCCTCCTCCGCTGGCAACCATGCACAGGGTGTTGCCTTCGCTGCTGCTTCGGTCGGCGTTCCGGCAACCATCGTCATGCCCCGCTCGGCACCCATCGCCAAGGTCGCAGCAACCGAGGGCTACGGTGCCAAGGTCGTGCTGCACGGCTCGGTCTATGACGAGACCTACCAGAAGGCCTGCGAGATCATTGAGCAGACCGGCGCAGAACTCATCCATCCGTTCAACGACGAGGATGTTATGGCCGGTCAGGGCACGATTGGCCTGGAAATCCTGAGCGATCTGCCTACGGTTGACATGATTTTTGTTCCTGCCGGCGGCGGCGGACTGATTTCGGGTGTTGCAGCCTGCGTCAAGCAGATCAACCCCCGCATTCAGGTCATCGGCGTACAGGCTGAGGGCGCGTCTGCTATCGTGGACTCTTTCCATCAGGACAGCATCCGTCCGACCGCAACCGCACACACCATTGCTGACGGTATCGCAGTCAAGGAACCGGGCGATCTGACCATGCAGTACATCAACCAGTACGTCGATCAGATGGTCACCGTGTCCGATGCCGAGATCGCGTCCACCATTCTCATGCTGCTCGAGCGCACCAAGCAGGTCGTCGAGCCCGCAGGTGCCGCTTCCCTGGCCGCTGTCCTCAACCAGAAGGTAGATATCAAGGGCAAGAAGGTCGTCTGCGTCATGTCGGGCGGCAACATCGACGTATCCTTCATCCACAAGGTTGTCGAAAAGGGTCTGGTCACCCGTCACCGTCACATCAAGTTCTCGACCATCATGCCCGACGTTCCGGGCGCACTGGAGAACTTCGCACACATCGTGGCCGAGCAGAATGCAAACGTTATCCTGTTTAACCATGACCGTGTCGCTGCCGATCTGGACATCGACGAGGCCATCATCGAGGTTGTCTGCGAAGTCAGCGGCGATGAGCACGCAAACCGTCTGCTCAAGGCGCTCAAAAAGGGCGGCTACGACATTTACAGCAAGAAGCAGGGCGGCTACGAGCTATTTAACAAGAAATAATTTTTGCGCATCACAAAAGCGGGATGCAGTCCGAAAACCGGATTGCACCCCGCTTGTTTTTTTACTTCTTTCCCGTCATGGAGTCGGTCGCGTTTTTCACTGCGTTGCCAGCATCCTTGGCCGCGTCGCCAACCATGTCGCCTGCGTCTCCGACCATATCACCCGCATTATCTGCCATATCCTTGGCATCCTGGGTCACCGAGCCGTCACTCGGTGTCTGATCGTCACCGACCATATTTTTATCCCCCTGCACGTTCGAGCCGTTGTCGGGTGCGTTGGGCAGATCGGTGGTATCGTTATTCTGTGCCGCATCGTTCTGCGTGGTCTGGTCGGTCATATTGTTATCCGGCTTGGTGTCATTCTGATTGCCGCAGCCGGCCAGCATGGACGTGAGCGCCAGCGCCAGCAGGACAGAAGATAACATACGCTTTTTCATCAAATCTCGCTCCTTCCTTTTTGCGCTAGTATATGTGCTTTGTACGCGCATTAACCGGATGCGAGACCGGAAAAGTTCGGTCAGATTTCCATATTTATTTTTTTGAGGTGACCGAGCACTGCCGCGCAGACCAGACCGGTTGCAAAGCCCATCGGAATGGACAGCACGAGCAGGAAGGGCAGATAGCCCACCACGTCGACCGTGCCCAGCACGAGAATGGCCGCGCCGATCTGACCGATATTATGTGCAGCCGCGCCCGCGATCGAGATCCCCGGAACGGAAAAACACCATCCCAGACCGTACAGCAGCACGCGCATGACCAGCATGGACAGCAGGCCGCCGAAGAGCGAGAACAGCAACGCGGTGACGCTGCCCATAAACACCGAGGACAGAATGACGCGCACCACAACGACCGCGACCGTCTCACGCAGCCGCAGGCGCGTCAGGGCAAAGAGTGTCACGACGTTCGCAAGACCCAGTTTGATGCCCGGAATGGGCACGGCGGCCTGTAAGGGGAACATGTGCTCCACGAGGGACAGCACCAGTGCTGCCGCGACCAGCAGACCGCACAGTGCGACCCGTTTGCTTGTCTTCATTTATCCCTGCCCCCTCTCATCGTGCCACCGCGTCTACGGTCGTATCTTCACCGATCAGACGCACGACCACGCGGGTAGGCAGACAGACCGCCATCTGACCGGCACGGGTGAGCGTGCCGGTGTGAACGCACACCTGATCGGGACAGTTTGACGAGGCAAAGCGCACGCTCTTGCCGTCCACCTCGATGACGTTCGTGATATCTCCCGCTGTCAGCGTGATGGTGTCCTGATAGCCGTCGGCCAAGCGTATGGTCTTGACCACCGTATCTCCCTGTTTGATCTCACAGGTCAGGCTGTCCGAGGGCTGAAAGAGGAAGGGCAAGGTGATGAGTCCTGCCAATACCAGCACGACCGCACAGATCACAAAGTCTCCCCAGCGCAATTTACCTTGCATCGATGTACCCTGCTTCCTCGCCCATAAAGGTATACTGCGGCAATACGTTCTCGGTCGGAATGATGCGCTTGTCAGAGGTGATAAAGACCGCCTTGATGTCGTGTTCTGCGCAGAATTCCAGCCCCTTGTCCAGTCCCATGACAAACAGACCGGTCGTCAGCGCGTCGGCCTCCGCCGAATCGGTATCGACAACGGTGACGCTGCGCAGGCCGTTATCGGTCGGATATCCGGTCGATGGGTCGAAAATATGATGGTATCGCTTGCCATCCTGCATGAAATACCGCTCATAATCGCCCGAGGTCACGACCGATTCATCGGTGATCGAGATCACCGCGACCGAGCTTGCACTGTTGTCCGGGTCGGCAATGCCGATGCGCCAGGTACCGTCCTCGCTGTTGGGGTTCTGGCCGATGCCGTAGATATTGCCGCCCAGCTGCGCGAGTGCCTGCATGGTATCGCCTGCCATCCGGCAGATGGCCGCCGCATCATTGGCCGCCCAGCCCTTGCCGATGCCGCCGAGGTCGACCTGTGCACCGTTCAGCAGCTGCACGGTATCTTCTCCCAGCAGCTGGATATTGCGCCAGCCGACCTTCTTGAGCGTCTCATCGATCTCAGCCTGAGTCGGTACATGCTCGTGATCGGTACCGATGCCCCACAGATCGGACAGCGGTGCCGTAGTCGGGTCATATGCACCGTCGGTCAACTCGGCATACTGTACCGCAGTCTCAATTGCCTCGTAAAGCTCGTCCGACACGGTGACCGGCTGACCGTTCGCCGCGTTGAGCGCGGACAGCTCACTCTCTTCCCGCTGGCGCGACATGAGCTCATCCAGTCCATTGATATGCTGCTCGATCTCTACCCTTGTATCCTCGGCCGTCTTTTCGTTCTTGTCATAGGTCGTGACGGTCATAAAGGTATCCATCGCATAAAAGTCCGACTGACTGGACGCAGGCTCACAGCCGGACATCAAAAGCAATGCGCCCAGCATACCCGCGGCTAATCGTTTCTTCATCTTCACAACAGGGCCTCCGTATCATTTGCTGATGGGAATTAGTATATCACAACTTTTGACGAAAGACTATAAAAACCGTCCAATTTTCCCATATTCGTGCGGTTTTGTCCGCACATAAGACAAAGCGCGCAGCCCGACGGCTGCGCGCTGAAAAAACTTATACGTAGAACAGAATGTCGCTGTATGTCGGGAAGGGCCAGTACTCCTTGGAGACCAGGTTCTCCAGTTCGTCCGCGAGCTTTCTGGCCTCCTTCATCGCAGGCAGAACCTCGTCGCGGTAGTAGCGCGACAGCTTGCGCGCACCCACGCTGCCGGGTGCAACAGCGAATGCCTCGGTCAGAACATCCTTTGCAGCCTCTACCTTGTGTGCCAGCACGTCCTGTGCAGCGGACAGCGCAGCGGTCTTGTCGGTGACCTTGCGTACCATCTCAACCTCAGCCGGAGCATCCACGCCGATCTGCTTCTTGAGTGCAACGCCCTCAGCCAGATCACGGGAGAACTTAGCACAAGCCGGCAGGATGAGCTTGCGCAGCATGTCGAGCATGGTCAGCGCCTCAATGCGCAGGGTCTTGGCGTACTCCTCGAGCAGAATCTCCTCACGCGAGCCCACCTCGACCGGGGTATAGACACCATGGCGGGTGAACAACTGCAGGTTCTTCTTATCGGTGTAGTGCGGCAGTGCATCGGGCGTGGAAGCCAGATTGGACAGGCCACGCTTCTTGGCCTCGACCAGCCATGCGTCGTCGTAGCCATTGCCGTTGAAGATAATGCGCTTGTGCGCCTTGATCTCGCGAATAATCAGCTCGGACAGTGCCTGCTCAAAGTTCTCAGCCTGCTCGAGCTCGTCAGCGAACTGGCGCAGCTCTTCTGCTACCGCAGTATTCAGGATGGTGTTGGTGCACGCCACATTGAAGGCCGAACCGGGCATACGGAACTCGAACTTGTTGCCGGTGAAGGCAAAGGGCGAGGTACGGTTGCGGTCGGACGTATCCTTGGGGATGTTGGGCAGAGCGCTGACGCCGATATCCATGTGGGTCTTCTCGGCTGCGTGGTAGGTCTTGCCCGATACCATCGCGTCAACAACTGCGCCCAGCTCGTCACCGATGTACATGGAGACAACTGCCGGAGGTGCCTCGTGTGCGCCCAGACGGTGGTCATTACCTGCGTTTGCTGCCGACAGGCGCAGCAGATCCTGATACTCGTCGACTGCCTTGATGACAGCGGTCAGGAACAGCAGGAACTGTGCGTTAGAGGACGGGGTGTTGCCCGGCTCGAGCAGGTTCTCGCCGCGCTCGGTAGAGATCGACCAGTTATTGTGCTTACCCGAACCGTTGATGCCCTCAAACGGCTTTTCGTGCAGCAGGCAGACAAAACCGTGACGGTCAGCGACACGCTTCATGACCTCCATGGTCAGCTGGTTGTGATCGACTGCAATGTTGGTGGTCTCAAAGATCGGAGCCATCTCGTGCTGGCAGGGTGCGACCTCGTTGTGCTCGGTCTTGGAGTAGATGCCGAGCTTCCAGAGCTCCTCGTCGAGCTCTGCCATGAATGCCTTAACACGCGGACGGATGGAGCCGAAATAGTGGTCATCCATCTCCTGACCCTTGGGTGCGGGTGCACCGAACAGGGTACGGCCGGTCAGAATGAGGTCGGGACGCTTGGCGTAATCGCTCTTGTTGATGAGGAAATATTCCTGCTCCGGGCCGACCGTGGTGGTAACATGCTTGCAGTCCTTTCCGAACAGGCGCAGCACGCGGCAAGCCTGCTTGGAGATCGCTTCCATCGAGCGCAGAAGCGGGGTCTTCTTGTCGAGGATCTGGCCGGTGTACGAGCAGAATGCAGTCGGGATGCACAGGGTGTGATCTTTAATGAATGCATAGGAGGTCGGGTCCCATGCGGTGTAACCGCGTGCCTCAAAGGTCGCGCGCAGACCGCCCGACGGGAAGGACGATGCGTCCGGCTCGCCCTTGATGAGCTCCTTGCCCGAAAACTCCATGATGACCGCGCCTTCGGCACCCGGGGTGATGAACGAGTCATGCTTTTCCGCGGTGATACCGGTCATAGGCTGGAACCAATGGGTATAATGGGTCGCCCCCATCGAAATGGCCCAGTCCTTCATTGCGTTGGCCACGATGTTTGCAACCGTCGGGTCGAGTGCGGTGCCCTCCGTGATCGTGCTCTTGAGCGCCTTGAATACGTCTTTGGGCAGACGCTCCTTCATGACCGATTCGTTGAACACCATACTACCGAACAGTTCGGGTACTTTGCTCATGGTTTGCCTCCTATTTTTAATCCAAGTTCAAATTTTGAGAGACGGCCCCCCTTGGGCCGGGTGCGGTCTGCGTTTTTCTCGCGGCAGACCAACTATAAATTTCATTATATGCGCATTTTTTCCCTTTGTCCAGCGCAGAACCGCCCTGTGAACGCCGGTTTTCTGCAATCGACAAGGATAGCCGCTCCGCGCCGCTCCTTTCTATGCAAAATGCAAAAAATCCATTTTTCCGACCCTTCTCTCCCCCGATATCCCCTCTTGACGCGCCTTGCCAAACCGTTTATCATGGTAATATCTCATATTTTCCGCCAAGGAGGCCATTTATGAAACTTTCTTTCACAAAAATGCAGGGCTGCGGAAACAGCTATCTCTATTTTAATTGTTTTGAACAGTCAATCAAAAACCCGTCTGAGCTGGCCATTCGCCTCTCTGAAGTTCACTTTGGCGTAGGCAGTGACGGCATCATTCTGATCTGTCCGTCCGAGGTCGCAGACGCAAAAATGCGCATGTTCAACGCCGACGGCAGTGAGGGTAAAATGTGCGGAAACGGTATCCGCTGCGTGGGCAAATACCTGTACGATTATGGCATGGTCGGTGACCGCACCGAGATCACGGTCGAGACGCTGTCGGGCATCAAGCACCTGACCCTGTACCCGGAAAACGGCAAGGTTGTTCAGGTTCGCGTAGACATGGGCGCTGCCATCCTGACCCCCAGCGAAATTCCCTGCACCCTGCCCCAGCAGGCAGGCACCGATCTGACCGTAAACGGTGTGACCTACGCGGCAACCGCGGTCGGTATGGGCAACCCGCACTGCGTCCTGTTCCAGGAGGAGGATGTAGACGGTCTGGACCTCGAGAAGATCGGCCCTGACTTTGAGCACCACCCCGCTTTCCCCGAGCGCGTCAACACCGAGTTTATCAATGTATTGGGTGACCACGAGCTCAAAATGCGTGTCTGGGAGCGCGGCAGCGGTGAGACCTGGGCATGCGGTACGGGTACCTGTGCGGCAGCCGTTGCAGCCGTGCTCAACGGCCACTGCCCCAAGAACGAGGATATCCTGGTACACCTGCGCGGCGGCGATCTGACCATCTGCTACACCGACGAGACCGTCTGGATGACCGGCCCCGCTGTCACCGTATGCGAGGGTACCGTAGAAGCATGATTCGTTATCTCTTTTTCGACCTCGACGGCACACTGACCGACCCCAAGGAGGGTATCACCAAGTCGGTGGCCTACGCACTGGACAAGGTATGCAGCATTCAGGTAGACGATCTGGATACGCTCACCGCCTACATCGGTCCCCCGCTCGTGACCGGCTTTATGGAGAATCACGGCGTAGACCGTGAGACCGCGCTCAAGTGTCAGGATGCCTACCGTGAGCGCTTCCGCGTAGTCGGTCTGTTTGAAAACCGTCTGTTCCCCGAGATGCCCGGACTGCTGGCCGATCTCAAGGCACAGGGCTACGTCCTGTGTACCGCGACTTCTAAGCCGCAGGACTTTGCCGTGCGCATTCTGGATTACTTCAACCTGTCCCAGTATTTCACCCTGATCTCGGGCGCGACCATGGACGGCACGATCTCGACCAAGTTGCAGGTCATTGAGCACACGCTCGCGCGGCTCGGTCATCCCGACCGCGACAGCGTACTGATGATCGGTGACCGCAGACACGACATCGAGGGCGCACACGCGGCACAGGTACGTGCGGTCGGTGTCCTGTTCGGTTTTGGCTCGCGCGAGGAGCTCGAGCGTGCAGGCGCGGATGCCATTGCACCCACCATCGGCGACCTTCCCGCAGTCATCGCAGGCTTTGCCGACTAAGTCTATCTTCCCGCCGGGTTTTCCAGTGAAAACCCGGTTTTTCTTATGCGAAAAATCTTCCGAATATGCAGAAAACCGCAGTCTTAACAGACTGCGGTTTTCTGTGCAGGGGTATCAGGTGCCGCTTGATCACGGCAATTTTAAGAAGGAGAGTTTTGGAGAAACGAATTTCTGAGTCACGCAGATTTACTGCATCTGTCGTGCCGGCATGACAAAGGCACGGAACAGAGGCAATTCCCGTGTATGGGAGATCGCATACTGTGCCCGGCATTCCGGACAAAACATTTGGTTATACAGAGCGATCTTACGGAAGCGATCCTCGGCCTGGCCAGTCAGATCCATTGTGTGAACATGATTACAGCGAAAGCGTACTTCGTACAACATATGTGCGACCTCCTATATCTTAGATTTCATTAACTCGATTATATCCAAACATTTTTCGACATTCAACGGTATTATGCACAAATATTGATGTATTTTATAAGTAATATTTGTATCAGGCGTCAATATTTTACGTAACCTTTACAAAAACATACCGAAAAAGTTATGTTTTTCAGGTGATATTTTCTTATGAAAAATTACTAAAAATTTTAGACTTTTTGCGTATATTTCTCTTTTATATCGGATTTTTCAGTTTTTGATATACGGAATCGATTCCATGTATTCTGTGAAATCATTGCAAAAAAAGAGCCGCCAATTCAAGGCGGCTCTTTTTTTTCGCCGTATTTTTCGCAACACAGCGGCAATTCTTTATATGAATTGATTTTTTATGCCTGTGCGGTGATGGTGACCGTACCAGCCTCGGTTACAACATCAAAGCCAACCAGCGCCTTGAACAGGTCTGCTGCGGCGTAAGTTGTGCCGTCTACGATGTACGGTGCAACGCCATACTGTGTGGGAGCGGTCATACCAACTGCATCCTCGATCTTGGTGGTCGAAACGTAGTTGTCGGTGCCGATCTCCAGAGTCATCGAGCGGGTGTCGTTCTCGACAGTAACGTACTCCTTGCCGTCCTTCTGCTCATAGCTAACCGTGCAGCCCAGAGCCTCTGCTGCTGCGCGAACGGGTACTACTGCAACGCCGTCCTTCATCTCGCCCTTGACTTCCAGGGTCTTGCCGCCAGCAACGATGGTCAGCTCGGTGGTCTCAGCAGCGGTCTGCTCGGTCTCACGGGCTGCCTGGGTCTCGGTAGCGGTCTCCTCGGTGGTTGCTGCCGGCAGGATAACAACCTTCTGGGTGTAAGCCTGACCCGGATAGCTCATTGCAACGATGTCGTACCATGCCAGGAAACGGGTGCCCTCGGTCAGGTCAGCCTTGGTTACGATGTTCTTGGTCTTGTAGGGTGCGTAAGTGGTCTTGTCGTCCATGCGGATGATCATGCTGCCGTCCGCGGTCAGAACCTCGGTCATACCCTCTTCGTTGGTAGAAACCGTGCCAACCTCGTGCAGGGATGCTGGGGTATTCTCACCCACGCCAACCAGAATCAGCTCGCAAGCCGACTGCGGCGGCAGGCTGAGGGTCATTGCCTTGGAATAGTATGCGTAAATCTTGTCGCCTTCCTTGATGTCGGACAGTGCTGCGGCAGCGCCGGTCTCGTTGTTTACGATCAGGGTGTCTGCGCTCAGGTTGAGCTGGATGTCCTGCTCATCGGTGGTCTTGACCAAGATCGAGGAAACGGTCTCGCCGTCCATGTTGATCTTGCTGACGGTCGCCATCGAACCGGTGCGGAAAGACTCCTTGACCTGCGGTACTGCGGTGGTCGTGGTCTCGGTTGCGGCGGTGTTATCGGCTACCGGAGTGGTAGTCTCTGCTGCGGCCAAATCTGCTGCAAATGCTACGCTGCTGCACGCCAGTACGGCACTCAGGCCCATTGCTAAAATCTGCTTCTTTTTCATAATCTTCATCCTCCTTTGGATTCTCTTGTTAGGTTAGACGCAGGCTCTCTCCAAAAGTTCCAAGTTTTCCCATTCTTTTAAAAAAATTTTTTATACGTCCATTCCGTCCGGTACCTGCACGCTGCCGCTCTGGCTGCGCAGGGCAGCGCTGAGCGAAATGGCATAGGTCGAGGTGCGTCCGCCGATCGGCATGTTCACATAAATGCGTCCAGTCCGCTGGCTGAACACACCGCCCTGCTCGGTCGCGCTGTAATCGACCTGCTTGAGCACGACATTGGAACCGCTCACCAGTTCATTCAGCACGCCCGGCATAAACGAAAACGCATATCGTCCATTTTGTGCACTCACGTCCATGACCGCACTGACCGGAATGCGGGCATCAGCCGTGCCCAGCGTCACCGGCTGTGCCGCCTTGACCGTTTTTCCGTTCTCGTAGCGATAGAGCGTACCGTTTTTCTGGTACAGTCCCATGATGAGCGTGCCATCCTGCCGGAGTTCAGCCGAGAAATCCTGACCGTCCACAGTCAGCGTACCGTTGCATGCAGCCTCATTGTAGGCGTTGTCGGTGATGGTTGCGGTCAGATCGTAGGTGCGCGCACCCGACCGGGCATTCTGCATGCGTATCTGATCGTACGCCTGACAGCTCTGGAACAGGGTCAGCGTGTCAGACGCCTTGCTCGCGCTGACGCTGCCGCGCTCCACGAGTGCTTCGAGCAGCATGTCTGTCCCGTCCGCTGTCGGACGGCTGAGTGCGGTGTAGCTCATGGCAACCACATGATCACGCAGAAACGGGTCGGTGTCGCAGTTGACCTCGTCGATCACGCCCAGCTTTTCGGCGTAGTCCAGCGCGGTCTTGTAAGTATACCCATTTCCGTCCTCATATCCCAGTGCACGCAGCAGGAAAGTTGCGTATTGCTGTGCGCTGCACGTATCCCGGGTACCGAACTTGGTGTCGCTGACACCGACGGTCAGCTTGTTCTCGTACAGCCAGCCGATATAGGGTGCCGCCCAGTCGGGTACGTCAGTAAACGGAACGTCATAGTTTCCGGCCATCGCCGCATCTTCCTCACCCAGCAGGCGTACCAGCATAATGGCAGCCTCGGCACGGGTGGGTGTGCGATCGAGTTCGTAACCGTTCTGCGTACCAACGAGCAGTCCCATATTTTTGAGCGCATCGGCACAGTGTGTGAAGTTAGCCGCACCGGCCATACCAGTCAAAGCAGCAGCGGCCAGCACGCCTGCGGTCGCTCTGCGCATCCATTGTCTCATGCGGAAAAGTTCCTCCTTGTCCTGTTTTTCTTCTCCATTGTATCACAAGCCCTCTGTTTCTGACAAAATAAATTTTTTCCAGCCATCAAACCACAGACAATCGGACATGCTACAAACATTGGAGGGATGACGATGAATCTGCAAAAATGTGCGGTGATCGGCACCGGTTTTGTCGGTGCGACAGCCGCTTACACACTGGCGACGAGCGGTCTGTTCTCCGAGCTGATTCTGCTCGATGTCAACCGTGCCAAGGCCGAGGGCGAAGCCGCCGACATCAGTCACGGTGTCTCTTTTGCCCAGCCCTGCGCCGTGCACGCCGGTGATTATCAGGACCTCAAGGACTGCGGTCTGGTCATTCTGGCTGCCGGAGCCAACCAGAAACCGGGTGAAACCCGCATTGACCTGCTGCACCGGAACGAAGTGATCTTAAAGAGCATTCTGGATGCCGTGCTTGCCGTCGCACCCGACTGTATTCTGCTCGTGGTGTCCAATCCGGTCGATCTGCTCACCTATCTGGCACAAAAGCTGTCCGGCCTGCCCGCCTGCCGGGTCATCGGTACAGGAACCGTGCTGGACACCGCGCGACTCAAGTATCTGGTCGGTCAGTATTTGCAGGTAGACAGCCGAAATGTGCACGCCTTCATCATTGGCGAGCATGGAGACAGCGAACTTGCCGTCTGGTCTTCGGCCAACGTGTCGGGCATGGATTTACCCGACTACTGCCGCATTGCGGGCAAGGAGTTTTCGCAGTCGGTGCTGGACGATATCTATCAAAACGTGCGTGACGCAGCCTACCACATCATCGAGGGCAAAGGTGCGACCTACTACGGCATCGGTATGGCGGTACTGCGCATCGCACGCGCCATCGTGCGCGGAGAACGCTCGGTGCTTCCGGTGTCCTCGGTCATTCAGGGACGATATGGTGTGGACGAAATCTGTCTGGGGCTACCGTCGGTTCTTGGCAAAAACGGCATCGAGACCGTGCTCGATCTGCCGCTTAGCTATGAGGAGCGCAAGCGGTTGGAATCCTCGGCTGCCAAGCTACGCACTCTGCTCGATGAAATGAAAATCTGAACAGACACAAAAAGAGACCGCCCAAATGGACGGTCTCTTGTGTTTGCAAAAAATCTTACTTTGCAGGAGTTGCGGGGGTCAGCTCGGTAGCCGGAACAGACTCAGCGGTCTTATCGGTTGCCGGAGCGGCAGCCTCGTCCTTCTTCTCTTCAGCAGGCTTTACCTCGGTTGCCGGAACGGTGGTAGCCTCTGCTGCGGTCTCAGCCTCAGCGGTCAGCTCTTCCAGCGTCTTGTAGGTGTCCAGATCGGTCGGGTACTTGACCTCAACTGCGTCGCCAACCTTCTTGGTAGCCATGTTCATCTGCATGGTAACGTCAACCTTCATGCCCAGCATCTCCATGGTCATTGCCATGTCAGCCTTCTCGTCGTACAGACCGCCGTTCTTGAAGGTAACCTCAACGTCAGCCTTGCTCAGATCCAGAGCCAGCTTGAACATATCCTCGGTCAGGCCCTGTGCCTTCATTTCCTCGGTCAGCTCAACCTGAGTGGTCATCTGGCTGAACAGCTCGGTGAACAGGCCGTTGAATGCCTCGGTGTTGTAGCTCATCTTGTAGGTGTTGCCATCCTGCGAGATGCCGTCTACCATGCACAGCGGCATAGTGGTCATGCCGGTCAGCTGCTGCATATCAAAGCCCTTGAGTACGGTCTTGAGGTCAAGATCCTGCTTCATCTTGGAGCCCATCATGTTGGTGTATGCAACGCCGTCCTTGACGTACATTTCCATCGGAACGTCCATCTTCTCGGTCTTGCCGTCCTCGGTGGGTACGTTTACGGTCAGAGAGCCGGTCATAGCCATCTGCATCTCTTCGAGCTTCGCCGGGTCAGCCTTAACCTGTACGTTGAACTTACCTGCTGCATCAACGCTCAGATCTTCAACCTTCATGTTCATGGTGAAGTCAGCGGTTGCGTCAGCCGAGGTAGTTGCAGCGACAGCCTTGTAAGCCTCGTTAAAGTTGCGCAGAGCCTCGAAGGTCTTCTGTACCGGAGCTGCCTTCTCAGCGTCAACAGCCTTGTCGCCCACCAGCTTGGTCAGCAGGTCGGTCTCGCCGGACTTCGGAGCGACAGACAGTGCGGTGTAGCTCATTGCAACAACGTCGTCACGCATGAAGTCGTCAGCGTCCATGTTGAACATATCGACTACGCCCTTCTCGGTTGCGAAATCGATTGCCTTATCGTAAGTAAAGTCGCCGCCCTCTGCATCGGAGTAACCCAGTGCGCGCATCAGGAAGGTGGTATACTGCTGCGCGGTGCACTTGTTGCCCGGCTCAAAGGTGGTTGCGGTTGCGCCAGAGGTCAGACCCTGATCGTACAGCCATGCAACGTAGGGTTTTGCCCACTCGTAGCCGTTGTCCAGATCGGTGAACGGGAACTTGTCTGCGTTTGCCTCATAGTAAGTCTTGGCCTCTGCCTCCTTACCCAGCAGACGAACCATCATGGTTGCAGCCTCTGCACGGTCGGGAGCACGATCGAGATCGTAGCCTGCCTCAGAACCCTGGAACAGACCCAGATCCTTCAGAACATCTGCGCTGGAGGTAAAATCAGCAGCAGAAGCGCCCGATGCCAGCATAGCGGCTGCGAGCGAACCAATTACCATGGACTTCATTACTTTTTTCATTTCCAATCATCCTCCTTCAGGATACCTATGGGATATTATAGCACTTTACCCAAAGAAAGCAAGGCGAACGGGCCTTTTTTCCGCATTTGTTCATTAATTTTTTACAAAGAAACAGGAATGAATCAGATATCTTTTAGGACATCTGTCATTCCTGTTCTCAGTTTCAGAAACTATTTTTAGATATGTTTTACGGCGTGTTGGAAATTTTGATATAGCTCGAATAGCCGCTCGGCAGAGAAAATGCCGGTACATCTGTCGTTTTTACCGTCTCGGTCGACACGCTGTACATCACATCGTGAAGCGTCATATACAGCGAGCTGATGGCCGGAATTCCCTTGTCGTCAAAGGTCAGCTGTGCTGCACCCTCAGACAGCGTCATGGTGTAGGTCTGTCCCTTCTGCGTAATGTCGCCAATCAGGCTGCGCGCGGGCATGGGCGTCATCACAAGAGACAGAATGTTGACATCACGCAGGAAGGCTGCAACCTGATCGTCACGGTAATCGCCTGCCGTCCAGGGCGAAATGGAAATGCCGCTGCTGTCACGCAGAACAATGACCTGCTGAGACACCGAATGACCGCCATTTAACGCAATCGACAGCATGCCGTCCAGCCGCGAGCGGTTACCCTCGTTGATGAGCGTGCCGTGCAGGCTCATGCTGTTACCCTTGCCATCGTCCAGAATAGCGGCAAACACTTCACTCTGATACGGTGCACTCGCCTGTACTTGATTTGTCAGCGCAGTAATTTGAGCAGTCTCGGCGTGTACCGACTCGGCTTTTTTCGCGTCCACCGCACCGTCCTGCACCAGCTTGCCGAGCAGGTCGGTCTCGCTGCCCTTGGGCTTGAGCTCCAGCGCCATACGGCTCATCTGTGCCGCATCATCTCGACGGAAATCGTCCAGATCGCACGAGAAATTGTCGATCAGCCCAATGCGCATACCGAACGACAGCGCGTTGTTATAGGTAAAATCACCCGCCTGATCGGAATAACCCAGCGCACGCAGCATGAGTGCGGTGTACATCTGTGCGGTGCACGGCGACTCGGGCTCAAACTTGTCATAGCTTGCGCCGCGAATCATCCCGCGATGGCAGAGCAGATTGACATACGGTTTCTGCCAGCCCTGCAAGTCGGTAAACGGTGTTCCGGCAGCCTCCTTGGCTTCCTCCTCCAGTCCCAGCAGACGCACCAGCATAACCGCTGCCTCCGCACGGGTGCACGGCTCTTCCAGCTCGTACACCGGACGACCAAAACGGTCTACACCTGCGCCTTGGAACAGTCCCAGCTCATACAGCACGTCGGCACTCGCGGTGTAGTCCGCCGTGGGTGTGTTTTCTTCCACCACCTCTGCGGGCGGCGGAGTCATCTCGGACACCACTGCGCCCGCCGAACCTGTCAGCAGTCCGACAGCGCAAAGTCCTGCAAGCAGTTGTCTCATTGACTTCCTCCTGTCACTTGTTCATCACAACCAGATGCGGATAAGCAATATCAATGCCTTCTTGATCAAAGCGCTTCTTGATGCGGCGCATCAGGTCGGCACGCATGGCAAAGGTCGTACCATTGTCCTTGCCCCACAGCAGTGCACGCAGGACAACCGCCGAGTCCGCCAGCTCATTGACACGCACAGTTACGCGCGGTGCGCCGTTTGCCTTGGCTTCTTCGGTGCGCAGATCCAGATAATCGGGATGTGCACCCACCTCGTCAGCCAGCACGGCCAGCGCCTGATCGACATCAGATTCGTATGTAATGCCGATATCCAGTGTCAGGCATACATTCTTGTCGCCATAGTCGGCATTCTCCACGATGGCTGCATTCATGGTGCTGTTCGGGATGATGACACGCTTGTTTTCAATCGTGCGCAGCACAGTGTGACGCAGGCTGATCTCCTCAACCGTACCGGCGACACCCTGAGACACGACGTTGACAACGTCACCGATGACAAACGGTCGGAAGGCCAGAATCATCATGCCGCTGGCAATGGAGCCCAGCGCTTCCTGACCGGCTAGACCAAAGACAACCGCCAGCACACCACCGGCTGCAAGCAGCTTGGTCATGGCCTGATTGAGTGCCGGAATGCTGGAAACGATGACGGCGAAGGCGGCAAAGTAGATCAAAAACAGTACCGGATAGCGCAGAAAGGCAGCAAGCGTCGCACCCGACTTGTTGATCTCCTTCATGTGGTCGGTTATTCTGCGGAAGACGCGGTTTGTGATCTTGACCGCAATCAGCATCAGCAAAATTGTGACTGCAATCAGCAGCACCTTACCCAAAAAGATGCCCACGGTATTGTCATTGAAAAAATCATTCAGCACCGTCCACCAAGACTTAGGCAATGCAGCCGCAATCGCATCTTCTGCTGCGCCGGTCAGTGCACCACCGGCATCGGTTACGGTATTGGTTCCAGTCTCCATAATTGTCTCCTCCTTTTCTCTTGATAGCGCGAGAGCCGCGCAATATCTGCGCGGCCCTCATCAGACAGATCGTTTTTAAACTTAGTATGCGATGCCCCAGACGATCATCTTCTTGGCCGGCTTGCCGCAGATCGGGCAAACGTCGTCCAGGTGTTCCTGTTCGAAAGGCATGCAGCGGGAGGGCATACCGGTCTCCTCCTTGACCTTTTCCTCGCAGGCCAGATCGCCGCACCACATGGACTTGACAAAGCCCGTGTGCTCCTTGAGGATGTTCTTCATATCCTCGAGCGAGTGTGCCACATAGGTGTGCTCCTCGCGGTTCTTGAGCGCCTTGTCAAACAGAGCCTGCTGTACCTCGTCGAGCAGCTTGGGTACAACGGTGGTCAGATCCTCAAACTTGACGACGGTCTTCTCGCGGTTATCGCGGCGAACCAGAACGCACTGACCGTTCTCGATATCACGCGGACCGACCTCGAGACGGAGCGGGAAGCCCTTCATCTCGTACTCGGCAAACTTCCAGCCGGGGCTGTTGTCGGTGACGTCGATCTTGGTGCGGATGCCAGCCTGCTTGAGCATCTCGTACAGCTCGGTTGCCTTGTCGATAACGCCCGGCTTGTGTGCTGCGACCGGGATAACAACCAGCTGGAAGGGAGCGATCTTGGGCGGCAGTACCAGACCCTCGTTATCGCCGTGGGTCATGATGATCGCACCGATCAGACGGGTGGATACGCCCCACGAAGTCTGATACATGTACTGGAGGGTATTATTCTTGTCGGTGAACTGCATGTTGAATGCGCGTGCAAAGCCGTCACCGAAGTAGTGCGACGTACCGGACTGCAGTGCCTTGCCATCGTGCATCATTGCCTCGATGGTGTAGGTGTCCTCTGCACCTGCGAAACGCTCCTTGTCGGTCTTCTGACCCTTGAGCACCGGGATTGCAAGGTAGTCCTCACAGAAGGTTGCGTAGATGCCCAGCATACGCATGGTCTCCTCGCGCGCTTCCTCCTCGGTTGCATGGACGGTGTGACCCTCCTGCCACCAGAACTCACGCGAACGCAGGAACGGGCGGGTGGTCTTCTCCCAACGAACAACCGAGCACCACTGGTTGTACAGCTTGGGCAGGTCACGCCAGGAACGAACGATCTTCGCGTAGTGCTCGCAGAACAGGGTCTCGGAGGTCGGACGGACGCACAGACGCTCCTCGAGCTTCTCCGAACCGCCATGGGTAACCCATGCGCACTCGGGTGCAAAGCCCTCAACGTGGTCTGCTTCCTTGAGCAGCAGGGATTCCGGGATAAAGATGGGCATTGCCACGTTCTCGTGACCGGTCTCCTTAAACATGCCGTCCAGAGTCTTCTGGATGTTCTCCCACAGAGCCTGTGCATAAGGGCGCATAATAACACAGCCCTTGACCGACGAGTAGTCGATCATCTCAGCCTTCTTGACGATGTCGGTATACCACTGGGCGAAATCGACGTCCATGGACGTGATCTCAGATACCAGTTTCTTCTTATCTGCCATTTGTGCAATCACCTTTTCTGTAAATTTAGGAATCGTGCGGCAAGCCTTTGGGCAATGCCGCACGCGGAATGCCTGGTTGATTCTTACTTACACAGGCGGGACTTCACTTCATATTCCAGCTTCTCGATGAATTCAGCGATGGGCATGACAGTGGTCTTGCCGTCGCGGCGGTCGCGGACTGCAACCTCGCCTGCCTCCTGCTCCTTGTCGCCCAGTACCAGCATGTACGGTACCTTTTCGAGCTGTGCCTCGCGGATCTTCTTGCCGATCTTCTCGCTGCGGTAATCCGCCTCAACACGGAAGCCGTGCTTCTCAAGCTCTGCGCGTACTTCATCTGCATAGTCTGCGTTGCGGTCGGTCATCGGCATGACGCGAACCTGCTCGGGTGCCATCCAGGTCGGCAGTGCGCCTGCGTACTCCTCGATGAGGTACGCCAGCGTACGCTCGTAGCAGCCCATAGAGGTACGGTGAATGATATACGGGGTCTTCTTCTCGCCGTCCTTGTCGACATACTCCATGCCGAACTTCTGCGCCAGCAGCATATCGATCTGGATGGTGATGAGGGTATCTTCCTTGCCGAATACGTTCTTGTACTGGATATCCAGCTTCGGGCCGTAGAATGCAGCCTCGTCAATGCCGATCTCGTAATTGACGCCCAGATGGTCGAGGATGCTGCCCATAACGCGCTGTGCCTCGTCCCACTGCTCCTTGGTGCCCTCGTACTTGTTGTTCGGGTTTGCCGGGTCCCACTGCGAGAAGCGGAAGGTGCACTTCTCCATCAGGCCCAGAGTCTCCAGGCAGTACTTCGCCAGATCCAAGCAGCCCTTGAACTCTTCTTCGAGCTGCTCAGGACGCAGGATCAGGTGACCCTCGGAGATCGTGAACTGACGAACACGAATCAGGCCGTGCATCTCGCCCGAATCCTCGTTGCGGAACAGGGTCGAGGTCTCGCCCAGACGCATGGGCAGGTCGCGGTAAGAGCGCTGACGGTTGAGGTAAACCTGATACTGGAACGGGCAGGTCATCGGACGCAGTGCAAAGCACTCCTTCTCCTCATCGTGCGGATCGCCCAGAATGAACATGCCGTCGAGGTAGTGATCCCAGTGACCGGAAATGCGGTACAGGTCACGCTTTGCCATGAGCGGGGTCTTGGTCAGCAGGTAGCCGCGCTTCTGCTCCTCGTCCTCGATCCAGCGCTGCAGGATCTGGATGACGCGTGCGCCCTTGGGCAGCAGAATGGGCAGGCCCTGGCCGATAACGTCCGAGGTGGTGAAGTACTCGAGCTCACGGCCGAGCTTGTTGTGGTCGCGCTTGCGTGCTTCCTCAACCTCTGCCAGATAAGCGTCCAGCTCGTCCTTCTTGGGGAATGCGGTACCATAGATACGCTGGAGCATCTTGCGGTTGGAGTCGCCGCGCCAGTAAGCACCGGTTGCAGAGGTCAGCTTGATGGCGTTGCCCTTGACACGACCGGTCGAATCCAGATGCGGGCCTGCGCACAGGTCGGTGAACTCGCCCTGTTTGTAGAAGGAGATGACTGCATCCTCGGGCAGATCGTCGATGAGCTCTACCTTGTACGGCTCTTCCTTTTCTTCCATGAGCTTGCGTGCCTCGGCGCGCGGCAGCTCGAAGCGCTCGAGCGGCAGTTTCTCCTTGCAGATCTTCTTCATCTCGGCTTCCAGTGCATCCAGATGCTCACGGGTGAAGGAGAAGGGCGCGTCAAAGTCATAGTAGAAACCGGTCTCGATTGCAGGGCCGATTGCCAGCTTGACCTCGGGATACAGGCGCTTGACTGCCTGCGCGAGGATATGAGAGACCGTATGACGGTAGGTATCACGGTATTCCGGGTTTTCAAACGTGTGCTGATTGTCAGACATAATGGTTCCATCCTTTCTGTGGCTTTGGGGCGAACAAAAAAGCCCACCCCCAAATCGAAATTGATTTCAGGGGTGAGCTTGTAAAACCCACGGTTCCACCCTGCTTGCAGCCATGACAACATGCCGCGGCTGCCGCTCGGAGCCCGTAACGAGGGCGATTCGGCACAGGATACTGAATTTTCCCCTGTGCGGCTCAGGAACCGGTATGCCGTTTTCTCCAGCCCGATGTCCGCTTTCAGCCACGACGGACACTCTCTGTCAGGCCGCCTGTTAGAATCCGGCGGTTTCCTTCAAAGCCTTTTCGATATGAAATCTTATAATGATGATACACCAGCGCACCGCCTTTGTCAACCAGACACCTGCCCAAAAACCGATGTCAATTCAGGCAAAAGCAGGGCATTTTTCCAAAACTTTACAGATTATAGCGAGTCTTGAGCGTGATGCCGGTGTAGCAGAAGGAGTGCTCGGGCCGTCTGCCATAGAGAATAAAATCGCGCAGCAGCATGAGCGGCCGGCTGCCCTGCTCGCGGGCGGTCTGGTCGATCAGAATGCTGATCGTACCCTGCCGCAGCTCATCGATGTTCTGCAGGGTCACGTCATAGGCGATGACGCGCACCTTTCCATCCCGTCCGGCCTCGCGCAGTGCCTCACACACGCCGTGCTGACCGTTTGCGGCAACGTAGATACCTGCAAGGTCGGGATGTTCTGCCAGCAGATGCTGGGTCAGCTCATACGCACAGTCGTCGCGGTCAAAACAGGGCTGGATGGGCAGCGTCATAATACCGGGTGCAATACAGCGCAGTTCCTCGGAAAAACTCGTGCAGCGCATACGATGTCCGTCGTTGCGCAGATGTCCGGTAATCGTCGCGACCTTTCCGTCCTGTGCGACCATCAGTGCCATCAGCCCTGCTGCCGTGCGGCCTGCACGGGCGTTATCCTGTCCGACAAAGCACATGCGCCTCGACTGCGGCAAATCGGCATTGAACGTCACGACCGGGATCCCCTGATCGGCAATCTCGTTGAGCTTTTCGCAGATAATCGCGTCATCTGCCGGTGTGATGGCCAGACCATGAATGCCCATCTCCATCAGTTCATCGAGGTGCAGCATTTCCTGTATGGCGTCGACCGACTCCATCGTGCGGATGACAACCTCCACGCCCTCTTTCTGCAGCGCACGCGCGGCCTGCTCGGCACCTTCCACAACGATTTTCATGGTCGGTGTCTCAGCCGACTGCACGATGATACCAATTTTGATCTGCTTGCGGCTGCGCGCCAGTGCCTGACCGACCGCATTGGGGTGATAACCCAGTTCCTCGGCAATTCTGCGCACCCGCTCGGCGACTTCCGGGCTGACGCGTCCGCGATCGTGCAGCGCACGGTCTACCGTTCCGCGCGATACGCCTGCGATCTCAGCGATTTGTTTGAGCGTCACTGCCATCGCGACCCTCTCCTCCTTTTTCCCTTCTCTTTCCTTACGCCTCTTCCTTCTCTTCCTGTGCATCCTTCTTGGCCTGCGCAATGCGCTCCTCCAGCACACGGATAAACTCTTTCTTCTCCTCGTCATTGGCAAACGCGCTGTTGGGCACAATGAGACCTGCCAGATCGTCCAGGTATAGATACACCTGACGCGCTGCCTCCGTCACGCGCTTAAAGCTCGCATACGGATGCAGGGTGTCCTCGCTTTCACCAATGAGCTGTACGCCTTCATCAGTCAATTTGAGCGTTTTCGGGCCGCAAATGTGCTTATTGGTTGCACGTCTCAGGGTCATGTGTACATGCTTGTGCACCTTGCGCTTGTACATTTTCGGGCCGCCCAAGAAGCAGGCAACCGCAAGGATCAGATACACCGCAACGCTGACCGGTGTCAGCGAATTGAGCGCGTACATCAGTCCGGTACCGCCGACGATGACCAGTCCCGCCAGAATGATGCTCATATTCCGGATGGACTTCTGGGTCAGCGGGTCATGATCGATAAAGTATATATTGTAGTCCACAAAATCCTGTGGCGTGATGACATAATTCAGTTCCATTTTTACTTCTCCGCAACTCCACTTCTTCGTTTATGTACCATGTGCCGCAATTCGGACAGAAATTCCGCCCGCTCGCTCTCACCCCGGACAAATGCCGATGGCGGAATGACCACGGTCTGACGGTCTCCATAACTCAAAAACAGATATCCGTCCTCATCTCCGATTTGCTCAATGCTGTCGTACAGCAGGACATTGGTCTCCTCTCCGTCGTTGATGTGCAGACCGTCCTCCTCTACGCTCGTCACCGCAGTGTAGGGTGTAATGCGCGGCGCATACTTCTTTTCGGCAGTCTTGCGCATGCTGTCGCGCATCCACTGCGGGATGAGCACCCAGGCACAAACAGCCAGAATTGCGAACGGTATAATTGCAATCAAGCCAATCCGTCCAACTGCCTCGAGCAGTACGCCAACCAGCAGAATGCCCAGGCTGATCAGCCAGCGCATCCAGAAAATGCGCGACGCGATGGCACGATCGTGCGCCACATGATATTTTTGATAGGCCAGGTACTCTTCCGCCCCAATCTCATAGCGATATTGCTGCAGCACAGTGTTCTCCTCCTTGCTCGTTCTGCCTTTTATGATACCATAACGTCCGCTTAGATGCAATGAAAAGAGCCGACCATTCGGTCGGCTCTTTGGGTGTCATCTTTGACTCGATATGTTCGGTTAGCAGGTCGCTAAAATTAGAGACCAGTGTGCTCCTTGATGTATGCACGAGCCATCTTTGCGTACTCGAACGGATTTGCCTTTGCAGGATCCTGCTCAGCCTCGACCATGATCCAGCCTTCGTAGCCAGCCTTGTCGAGCAGCTCGAATACGTCGTCGAACTGTACGCAGCCGTCCGGATCGCCCGGTACGGTGAATGCGCCGTTGCGAACAGCGTCCAGGAAGGACCAGTGCTCAGCACGAACCTTCTCAACGATCGGCATACGCATGTTCTTGAGGTGTACGTGACCTACGCGGTCAGCGAACTTCTCCAGCATCTTAACCGGGTCCTCGCCAGCGAAGGTGAAGTGGCCGGTGTCGAAGCACAGGAATACGTACTTGGGATCGGTGTTCTCCATCAGGTAGGTGGTCTCCTCAACGGTCTGTACCACGGTGCCCATGTGATGATGGAAGCAGGAACGGATGCCGTACTTCTCGAGGGACAGCTTGCCCAGCTTGTTCAGACCCTCGCACAGACGAGTCCACTCCTCATCGGTCAGGACGCGCTTGTTCTCCATATCCAGAACGGAAACGTCGGTCTTGCCCTGGATAGAGCCGGACTGCTCGGAAATGTTGATTGCAGTTGCGCCAACATACTTCAGGTACTCCAGCTCCTTGATGAACTCAGCCTCAACCTCTTCGTACGGCTTGTCAACCAGGAAGGAAGAGAACCACTTGGACGCGATGGTCATACCACGTACGTCCAGCATATGCTTGAGGACAACCTTGTCCTCGGGATACTTATGACCGACCTCGGAACCGGTGAAACCAGCCAGTGCCATCTCAGAGACACACTGCTGGAAAGTGTTTTCGTCGCCGAGATCCCACATATCATCGTTGGACCAACCAATCGGGCACATACCGAGTCTTACTTTCTTGGGATCTAACATTTTTCATACCTCCGTAATGAAATTTGCAACCACCACGCAGAGAGCGCAGCGCAAGCTCTTCATGTTTCTATTGTATAAGACTGCACCACAAAAGTCAACTATCTTATAGCAAAGGTACCCAAATTTTCTTACGATTTAGACAAAAAGCACTCAGACCCGCGCAACACCGGTGTGAACCGCAGCATCTGCAACGGCTTTGGCAACAGCACCCGTAACACGCGCGTCAAAGGCCAGCGGCATGATGTTATCTGCCGACAGTTCTTCGTCGGTGATGACATGCGCAATCGCATAAGCTGCCGCCATCTTCATCTCTTCATTGATGTCCGATGCACGCACGTCAAGCGCACCGCGGAAGATACCCGGGAAGGCCAGCACGTTGTTGATCTGATTGGGATAGTCCGAACGACCGGTGCCGACAACGGCTGCGCCGCCCTTCTTGGCCTCGTCCGGCCAGATCTCGGGTACCGGGTTTGCCATCGCAAAGACCATCGGGTCCTTGGCCATGGTGGAAACCATCTCAGCAGTCAGCACGCCCGGTGCCGACAGACCAAAGAACACATCTGCACCCTTGACCGCATCGGCAAGGGTACCGGTCATGTGATCGCGGTTAGTGATCTTGGCCATCTCGGCCTGTGCCGGATTAAGACGCTCGTCGCCCTCGCATACGATGCCGAAGCGCTCACACATGATGACGTTCTGTACGCCCAAGAACATCAGGAACTTGGTGACCGCGATCGCTGCCGCGCCGCAGCCGTTGACAACCAGCTTGATATCCTTGAGGTCACGACCGGTCAGACGGCAGGCGTTGATCATCGCAGCCGCACAGCAAACCGCCGTACCATGCTGGTCATCGTGGAAAATCGGAATGTCGCAAACTTCCTTCAGACGGCGCTCGATCTCGAAGCAACGCGGTGCTGCGATGTCCTCCAGATTGACACCGCCGAACGAACCGGAAATCAGCTGAATGGTGCGCACGATCTCGTCAACATCCTTGCTCTTGACGCAAAGCGGGAAGGCATCCACGTCAGCGAAAGCCTTAAACAGTGCACACTTGCCTTCCATGACCGGCATACCGGCCTCCGGGCCGATATCACCCAAACCCAGTACCGCCGTACCGTCGGTGATCACCGCAACCAGATTGTGACGACGGGTGTATTTATAGCTCAAGGACGGGTCATCCTTAATCTTGAGGCACGGCTCGGCAACCCCCGGGGTGTAAGCGATCGACAGATCCTCACGGTTCTCAACCGGGCAGCGTGCAATGACCTCGATCTTTCCGCCCCACTCCTCATGCGCCAGCAGCGCTCTTTCCTTTGCGTCCATTTGCGAAACCTCCGTTTTGCGTGTTGTAATGTATATCTCTATTTTACCGCACTGCGCCGCGTTTGCCTAGAGAAAATACGCCTCAATCGCTTTTTCTTCCGGTATATCCGACACGCCGCATTGCACAAAGACTTCCCTTCTGCTACAATACAAATAGAGGAACTTTCCTCTTATTTTCCTCGTCTATCTGCATATAAAGGAGATGACGCACGATGAAACGAACCAAACTTTTATTCATATTCTGCCTGCTGCTGGCCGGACTGACTGCCTGCGGCCCCAAGGATACAGCGGAAAATCCGTCCACGCCGCCCGATCAGTCCCAGTCGACGACTGACTCGCAGACCACGGGCGATTCCCAGTCCACTCCAAGCACCTCTCAGCCCACTGAGATTCCCGAAGACCCCAACGCAATCGACTTTTTTGACTGCGGTGTGCTCGATCTTCCGAATTCCGGTGAAACCACCGGTCGGGAAAACTTTGAGGAGTTTCTCAACGTAACCGGTGTCGGCAAGTCTGCAACCATCCAGATCAAACAGTACACCACCGAAGGTGACCCCATCGTGTCCACCCTGTCCTACGACGGCACCGCCTACACCCTGAAGGTAGACAACACCGCCGACAAATTCGCTGCGGAGTCCGATCGCGGTGTCAAGGAGACTTCTTGGAAACGTCTGGTTATCACCGAAACCACTCAAAACGATACCCTCTATCAGGTCTTTCGTTTGACCAATCTCGATGAAGGCGCAGTCACCGGCGAAACACCCGACGGCGATGACGTTTGCACCCTTTTCCAGGAATCCCTCGAAGATTAACCACCGCACCCAACAATCGGGATTCTCAAGGGACGCGTCCCTTGAGTCCGTCCAGGTGAAACCTGGTCGCCATCCGCAGATGGCGAAACTCCCCCTTTGATTCTCCCGTCCCCCGCAAGGGAAAATCAACCAAACCATAAAAACAAAAGGGATGTCCTGACAGACATCCCTTTTCTATTTGATTTAGAGCCTACGCCCCAATCAATTACTTGCGAGCGATAGCCTTCTTAACAGCTGCTACGATGTCAGCTGCAGTCAGGTTGTACTCTTCCTGCAGGAAGTTCTGTGCACCAACCTGGCCAAAGCGGTTCTGTACACCAACCATCTCCATCGGTACCGGGCAGTTCTTTGCTACAACCTGTGCAACAGCAGAACCCAGACCACAGTTTACCTGATGGTTCTCAGCGGTTACGATTGCACCGGTCTCCTTCGCGGAAGCTACGATCAGCTCCTCGTCGATGGGCTTCCAGGTGAACATATCAACAACCTTAGCCGATACGCCCTCAGCCTCCAGAGCTTCCTGAGCCTTGAGTGCCTCGTCTACCATGATACCAGAAGCGATGATGGTAACATCCTTGCCTTCCTTCAGGGTAACGCCCTTGCCGATCTCGAAGTCAGCACCGTCGTCGTAAACCTTTACGATGCCCTTACGAACCATGCGCATGTAGGAGAACTTCTTGGACTCTGCCAGCTTCTTGGTCAGGCAGTGAATCATAGCGTAGTCGGTCGGATCGATAACAACTGCGTCCGGGATGGACATGTACAGTGCGCAATCCTCAAACGGCATGTGGGTACCGCCGTTGTATGCAGCGCATACGCCGGGGTCGGAACCGATGATATGTACCGGCAGCTTTGCGTATGCTGCGGACATGAATGCCTGGTCGAATGCACGGCGGGAAGCGAAGCAGCCGAACGAGTGAACGAAAGCGGTCTTGCCGGCAGCGGTCATACCAGCTGCAACGCCGACAGCGTCAGCCTCAGCGATACCAGCGTTGAAGCACTGGCCGGGGAACTCCTTCTCCAGCTTCGCGGTGTTGATGCAGTTGTACAGGTCGCAGTCGATGTGTACGACGTTGCGGTCTGCCTTCATCATCTCTTCCATGGCGGTTACGTAACCGTCACGATTTGCACGGGAATCCTTCTCGTGCTTGCCAATCAAAGTAAAGCTCATTGTTCGATACCCTCCTTACTGTGCCTTGACCTTGGCGAGCTCTGCCTCTGCAAAAGCGATCGCCTCGTCCCACTGCTCCTTGCTCGGCTGCGAGGAGTGTGCGCCGGACGGCTCTGCAAAGGTGCAGCCCTTGCCCTTAATGGTGTTGAGCACGATGCAGGTGGGCTTGCCGGTAACCTGATAAGCAGCCTCAACAGCGTCGTAGATCTGCTCTACATCGTTGCCGTCAGCAACATCGATGACGTTCCAGCCAAAAGCGTCGAACTTTGCGCCGATGCCCTTGCCGTGGCTCATGATGTCGTCAACCGAACCGTCGAGCTGACGCTTGTTGGAGTCTACGAAGCAAACCAGATTGTCCAGCTTGTAGTGTGCAGCAAACTGAGCTGCCTCCCAAACCTGACCTTCGTCGCACTCGCCGTCGCCAACGAATACGAATACATGGTTGGTACGACCGTCAACCTTGTTTGCCAGAGCGGCGCCGGTTGCGGTGGACATACCCTGACCGAGAGAACCGGTGGTCAGATCAACGCCCGGAGTCTTGGTGCGGTCGGTATGGGACGGGAAATTGGTATGGGGCTGGTTGAGGGTATAAGCCTGCTCGAGAGGATAGAAGCCCTTCAGACCCAGGGTTGCGTACATAGCCGGGCCTGCATGACCCTTGGACATAACGCACCAGTCACGATCTTCCCAGCGGGGATTCTTGGGGTCAACCTTCATAACGCTGCCGTACAGTACAGCCAGAGCCTCTACAACGGACATGGAACCGCCGACATGGCCAAAGCCAAGCGAGCCGATAGTCTTCAGAGCCTCAACTCTGATTTCCTGGGCAAATACGCGCAGTTCCTTCATTTTTTCTGCTTTCTGCATTGCATACACCTGCCTATAATTACAGTTATTCATGTGAAAACCGGCCAAACCGCCTTTGGGTCTGCCGTTTTCTCCTTCTCACTACTTGTAGTCTATCATCGTTCTGGCTAAATTTCAATGCTGAGTTGGGGATTTTTCTGAAAAATTTTTTGTTACTTTGGTCACATTCTGATTGACTTTTATTTTCAAGCATTCCCAAAACCTCTGTGAAAAGCACGCTTTTCGCCCGATTCCGACCCAAAATACCCCTTGGAGAAACATGCCGATTTTCGTCCGAATTCTGGTTGCTTTTTCGTTATTTTCTGATAAAATTATAAGCAGGGTTGTTTTGTTTTCTACGGCCTTCCGACTAATCCCATCGGGAGCCGACAGCTGTATTTCTGTGCGCTTTGCGTCCGGCCATACACGCGCGCAGGATCTTTACACGTAAACCATGGCCAATCAGAGAATTTGGGATTGTGAAAAGCCATGCGCTTTCATCACACGGACATTAGGAAGAAAAGGGAGAATATATGAAAATCAGTCGTCTCAACTCGATCGAGCAGTACGTCATCTCGAAAGAGACCGTTTCCATCGATGAACTCTGCGAAGTCTTCGGTGTATCCAAGAATACCATCCGCCGCGACCTCAATGACCTTGAAGCACGCGGCCACATCGCCAAGGTCTATGGCGGCGTTACTACTGTCGGCTCGCCCGGCGCTGTCCCCATGCCTGTGCGCACCAATTTGAATTCCGCTGACAAAAACCAGATTGGTATGCTCGCCGCTGCCGAAGTACAGGACGGCGATACCATTTTTCTCGACTCGGGCTCGACGACCGTCTGCCTGCTGCGTTATCTGTCCGGCCGCAAGCGCGTGACCGTAATCACCCACTCGCTGGGCACAATGAGCGAGGCTTCCAAGTACGATAACCTCAGCCTCATCTCGCTCGGCGGCATTTACAGCAGTGCTACCGACTCCTTTACCGGCCTTTCTACCTTTGAAATGCTGTCCGGTATGACCATCAACAAGGCATTCATGGCTGCAACCGGCGTTTCGCTCGAGAGGGGCATGACCAATACCACCTTCCTCGAGGCAGAAATCAAGCGCGGCGTTGTACAGCGCGCTTCGTCCATCTATCTGATGGCCGACTCGTCCAAGCTCGACAAGTCCGCTGTTATCTCCTTCTGCCAGCTTCAGGATCTGACCGCGTTCATCACCGACCGCCGTCCGCCTGAAAAATATCTGCATTTCTTCTCGGAGAACAACATCCGCGTGCGCTACGACCGCTGATTTACTGTCGATCGCTCACCGATCGCCGGTAGTCTGTCGGCGTACAGCCGTAGACTTCGCGGAATCTCTTGATAAAGTAGCTTACATTATCAAAGCCCACGCTCAAACTGATTTCCAGGATGGGCAGATCACTTTCGCGCAGCAGGCGCGAGGCACGCTCAATGCGCAGAAAATTGACGTGCTGCACCAGTGTTCTGCCCAGATTTTCCTTGAAAAAGCTGCAAAAATACTGTGGAGACAGGCCGAACTGTGCCGAGACATCGGCAAGACGCAGGCGCTCGGTACAGTGCTCACTGAGGTATTCCACGATTCGGCGCAAAAGCTGTACTTTATACTCCTCACCCGACCGCTGGGCACGCTGTTCCAGCTTTCCCACGGCGGCCAACTGGCCAATCAGGTACAGCAATGCAGACTTGACCAAAAGTTGATATCCAAACGGCTGATCCGCACATACGCGGATCATTTTTTTTAGCTCTCGAAACAGTTCCTGCCCAAGCGCGGTCTCGTGCGACACGTAAGCCGGCAGCCGCAGGCCGCCTTCTTCCAACGGTGCAAGCAACTCACTTTGCGCAATGTCCGTCCGCCGAAACTGTAAAAAGTCCAGCGGAAATACAAACGCGCGGAATAAATTATCCACACCGCCCCGAATTTCGTGCAATTGTCCCGAGGACACAAAAAATACATCGCCTTCCTGCCCTGCATATCGGTGGTCGGCAATGGTCACCATGACCGTTCCGCGCAATACCGTGATAATCTCGGTCTCTGGATGCCAGTGATACGGCACCAGATCGGAGTCCTGCGCCTGCGGCGCCGAATAAATCTGAAACGGGAACCCCTGCGTTCCATGCTCTCGCTTTTCTCTGCGTGCGGCGTCCACGTCCTGCACCCTCTCCTTCCCTGTCTGATCGGCTCAGAAATACAAAAATCTTAAAATCGTGTTATTACACAGGAAGATACTGCAAGCATCCTCCCGGACATTTGACTATAATTATACTCAAGATGTACCGGAAAGGCAAGATACAAGCCGGAAAACCCGGCTCTCCCTTTCTCCTTCTCACCCTTTCTCACCCTTATCTTGTCCCGGTCACGCACACCGCCCGCACCACGGCTTTCGGAACTTTGTACGGAATTTTGTGGTATTGCCTGTGCAAAACGTCAAAATAGTTTGATATTCTCTCCAAAATTACGCAAAAGCATTGATGATTTTTGGGTATCATGCTATAATGATTGTAACCGAGTATCTATAAATACTCCTCCCTGCGGTGGGCTTTTACGGCACGCGTGGGACTATTTTTTCTGGAGGTATGTGCTATGTACATTGATAAGCAAGTCAAGCGTGGCTACAACGAGTATATTCGCCTGGATGAGGGCATCGGCAAGGACGCTATGATGGACGTCGCTCTGCTCGTCATGGAGGACGGCGACACCTATTCTTTCAACGAGGCCGAAAAGGAACTCGCTTGCCTGGTTTTTGACGGCAAGTGCACCTTCGAGTGGGAAGGCCAGTCCTACGATGTAGACCGTCCCAATCCCTTCGATTACAATCCCTCTTGCCTGCATGTCTGCAAGGGCGTTGAGGTCAAGATCACCGCACACGGTCCCTGCAACATCTACGTGCAGAAGACCCTCAACGAGAAGACCTTCCCGAGCAAGATGTACAAGCCGGAAGACACCGACACCTGGGCTCGCGGCAATCAGGGCGAGCTGATGGGCTGCATCAAGCGTGATGTTCGCACCTGCTTCGACCTCGACAACGCGCCCTACTCCAACATGGTTCTGGGCGAAGTTGTTAACCTGCCGGGCAAGTGGTCTTCCTACCCGCCGCACCATCATCCGCAGCCTGAGTGCTACTTCTACCGCTATGACAAGCCGATGGGCTTCGGCGCTGGCTGGGGCAACGGCGAGATCTACGAGACCCATCACAACGGTCTTGCAATCATCACCGACAAGATGCACTCTCAGGTTACCGCTCCCGGTTACTCCTGCTGCTACGCTTGGGGCATCCGCCATCTGCCGGGCGATCCGTGGGACAAGACCCGTATCGACGACGAGGAGCATCTGTGGCTGCTCGAGGACGATGCCAACGATCACATCTGGCATTGCCCGACCGGCAACTGATTTTCGTTTCCCTTTTTCACCAACCGTATAGATTAAACCGTTTCTTTTTTAGGAGGAATGATTGACATGAAGCACATGGAAACCGTTCGCCTGACTGCAAGCCAGGCTCTGGTTCGCTTCCTCGAGAACCAGTACGTCAGCTACATCGACATGGACGGCAACGAAGTTGAGCACAAGTTCGTCAAGGGCATCTTCATGCTGCCCGGCCACGGCAACGTTGTTGGCTTTGCAAACGGCGTTGAGCAGGAGCTCAAGGACATGGTCGTTTACCAGGGCAAGAACGAGCAGGGCATGGCTCTGGCTGCAATCGGCTACGCAAAGCAGATGCGCCGCAAGCAGATCTTCGCCTGCACCTCTTCTGTCGGCCCCGGCGCCTGCAACATGGTAACCGCTGCCGCTACCGCTACCGCAAACAACATCCCGGTTCTGATTCTGCCGGGCGACATCTACGCTTCCCGTCAACCTGACCCGGTACTCCAGCAGATGGAGCAGCCGCACAACCTGACCATCTCGGCACATGACGCATTCCAGGCTGTTACCAAGTACTGGGGCCGCATCAACCGTCCCGAGCAGGTTATGACCGACATGATCTCGGCTATGCGTGTCCTGACCGACACCGCAAACACCGGTGCTGTTGCAATCTCCCTGCCGCAGGACGTACAGGCTGAAGCTTACGACTACCCGGTTGACTTCTTCAAGAAGCGCGTATGGCGCATCGACCGCCGCCCGATCACCAAGTATGCACTCGAGCAGGCTGTTGAGGTCATCAAGAACGCAAAGAAGCCCCTGCTGATCTGCGGCGGCGGCGTTCGTTACGCTGAGGCTCACAAGGTATTCAAGAAGTTCGCTGAGGACTTCGGCATCGCATTCGGCGAGACCCAGGCCGGTAAGTCGGCAATCGAGTGGACCCACGAGCTCAACCTGGGCGGTCTGGGCACCACCGGCGGCATCGCTGCAAACAAGCTGGCGCACGAGGCTGACGTTGTTATCGGCGTTGGTACCCGTTACACCGACTTCACCACCGCTTCCAAGTGGCTGTACCGCACCGATGCAAAGTTCGTCAACATCAACCCCTCCGAGTTCCAGGCTTACAAGATGGACGCTACCCCGGTTGTTGCTGACGCAAACGAGGCTCTGACCGCAATCGGCGAGGAGCTCAAGAAGATCGGCTATCACACCGACGCTGCTTACGCTGAGGCTGTTGCTGCTTACCGCAAGGAGTGGTTCGACGAGGTTGATCGTCTGGATCACGTTGTTTACACCGACAAGGAGTCCTTCACGCCTGAGATCAACGACGCAAACCGCGAGTGCGTTGAGAAGTACATCGAGGACACCGGCTGCAAGCTGTGCCAGACCACCGTTCTGGGTACCATCAACCGCATGATCGATGACAACGCAATCGTTGTTGCTGCTGCTGGCTCGCTGCCGGGCGACATGCAGGGTCTGTGGCGTGCACGCAAGACCAACACCTATCACATGGAGTACGGTTACTCCTGCATGGGTTACGAGATCGCTGCTGCTCTGGGCGCTAAGATGGCTTGCCCGGATCAGGAAGTTTACTCGATGTGCGGCGACGGCTCGTTCGACATGCTGCACTCCGAGCTGATCACCTCCATCCAGACCGGCCACAAGATCAACGTTATGCTGTTCGACAACGCTTCCTTCGGCTGCATCAACAACCTGGAAGTTGGTCAGGGTAACGCTTGCATCTGCACCGAGAAGAACATGCTCGAAGAGGGCGTGACCAACGGTATCCACAAGGGCAAGGTCATCCAGGTCGACTACGCTGCAATCGGCGCTGCTTACGGCTGCAAGACCTACACCGTTAAGACCCAGGAAGAGCTGGAAGCTGCAATCGAGGACGCAAAGAAGCAGACCGTTTCGACCCTGATCGATATGAAGGTTCTGCCCAAGACCATGTCTGCTGGTTATGAGAACTGGTGGCGTGTAGGCGTCGCTGAAGTTTCCACCAAGCCGGAAGTTCAGGCCGCTCGCAAGGCAATCGAAGATCATCTGTACGAGGCTCGTCACTATTAATTCGAGCATCCATCCAGAAATAACAGAAGGGTGTGGGACTGGTCCCACACCCTCTCTTTTTTGACGCAAAAAAAATAAAACCTGCCGAAAAGGCAGGTTTTTTCTGTCTTACAGACGCTTGCTGCGCGTGCTCTCGTTAAAGTGCTCGATCAGCTCGACCATCTCGCCGCTCGGACCCTTAAAGAAGATGTTGCGCAGACCGCCGAACAGGTTGGGCAGCTCGATCGGCTCTTCGGTGCAGAACTCACCCAGACCCATAACGCGCATCTCATTGACCACCAGCGGCAGGTTGGCAACCTCAACCGCAAAGTGCGGGATTGCGCCCTCGCCTGCGGGAATCTTGCCGTCGCCCGGCTGAATGAGCTCGATCTCAAAGTTGGTCAGGGTCAGCATGGCCAGCTGATTGACGCCGGTCGGCTTCTGTACGCTGTCACGCATGGTGCATTCTGCACCCAGAGTCTCATAAAACTTGATAGAACGCTCGATGTCAGGCGTATAGATCGCAATATGTGCCAGTCTCAGATAACTTCTCATGTTAGGGACTTCCCTTCTTAATAATTCTCTTTCCCTATTTTACCACATGACCTTGCACTTGTAAAAGCAAAATGCAGCTTTTTTTCTCAATATTCAACCGCCTGAATGGCCGGAAATTCTTCCATCATATTCATCAAATCGCCCGCGTCAAAATGCAGCGGCAGACGAATCTGCAAATCCATCGACACATTGCCGTTGCCTTCCTTTTTGGCCTTGATGTTCATAATCTCAACGTTGTACATCCGCAGTCTGCTGCGCAGTTCGGTCATCGCGCCCGGCTCGTCGCGCATGACGATGTGGAAGCACTCAGCCGACACCGCATTTTTTAAAATGGGCGAATCGCGATGGATGAACGCCTGTACCAGGAAAATCGCCACCGTTCCGGCGATACCCATGACATACAGTCCACCGCCGATGGCCATACCACAGCCTGCCGTGCCCCAGATGCCAGCCGCGGTGGTCAGTCCGGTGACCGTCGACTGGTTGCGGCGGAAAATCATGCCTGCACCCAGAAAGCTGACGCCCGATACGATGCCCGCTGCGACACGCGAGGGGTCAAGCTTGACGGCCTCACTGACCACGTCGAAATACGCATACTTGGACACAATCATCATAAGCGCCGAGGCGATGGCAACGATAAAGTGTGTGCGCAGACCGGCTGATTTGAGTCGGTTGAGTCGTTCGTAGCCAATGGCCGCGCCGCACGCGCCTGCCAACGCCAGACGGAACAAAAATTCCAGGTTCAGTCTCCAATCAATCGCTGTAATCATAATAATTATGTACGCTCCCTTCCGTGATACAAGGTCGCGTCCGCAGTCTATTGTAATATTATAGTAAAATCTATGTAAAATATCAATACATAAATTTTACATTCCAAGGGATTCGTCTATAAGCAAAAAAACGCACGCCAGACTCACTCCAGCGTGCGTTTGTGATTACTTAGCTTTATGCTTCGTCGTCTTCGTGACGAACGATTGCGATGGACAGCTCGTCGAGCTGCTTCTGCTCAACCGTGCCAGGTGCATCCATCATCAGATCCTGTGCGTTCTTGTTCATCGGGAACGGAATGATCTCACGGATGGACTCCTCGCCGGCCAGCAGCATAACCATACGGTCAACACCGGGTGCGATACCTGCATGCGGAGGTGCACCGTAGCAGAATGCGTTGTACATTGCCGGGAACTTCGCCTTTACAGCGTCCTCACCCAGACGTACCAGCTCAAATGCCTTGACCATGATCTCGGGGTCATGGTTACGAACCGCACCAGACGACAGCTCGACACCGTTGCAAACCAGATCGTACTGGAATGCAGTGATGGTCAACGGGTCGACCTCGCCAGCGTGTGCCTTGTCCAGAATCTCTGCGCCACCGTTGGGCATGGAGAACGGGTTGTGGCAGAACTCCAGCTCGCCAGACTCCTCGCCGATCTCGTACATCGGGAAGTCAACGATCCAGCAGAACTCATAGCGCTCGGTATCCATGTGGTTCGGGCACATTGCACCCAGCTTGCTGCGCAGAACGCCAGCGGTCTTCTGAGCGACGCCCTTCTTGCCAGCGGTCAGGCCGACAAAGGTGTTCGGCTTGAGGTCGAGCGCTGCGATGATGGCATCCTTCTTGTCCTGCAGGAACTTTGCGATGCCGCCGGCAATCTCGCCCTTCTCGTCGAGCTTGAACCAGTAAGCCTTATTACCAGACTGTACTTCAACGTCTGCGCACAGCTTGTCGATCTGCTTGCGGGTTGCGGTGAAGTCGGTAACCGGGATAGCCTTAACCGTGTTGCCCTCAAACGGGCCGAAGCCACAGTCACCGATCAGCTCGGTCACGTCGGTCACGGTCAGGTCGATACGCAGGTCGGGCTTATCTGAACCGTAGGTCTCCATAGCCTCGGTGAACGGAATGCGCTTAAACGGTGCGCTCGATGCAACATTGTACTTACCGTACTTTGCAAAGATCGGCGGCAGAACGTCCTCCAGAACGGCAAATACGTCGTCCTGATTTGCAAATGCCATCTCCATATCCAGCTGGTAGAACTCACCGGGCGAACGGTCGCCGCGCGCGTCCTCGTCGCGGAAGCAGGGAGCGATCTGGAAGTAACGGTCAAAGCCCGATGCCATCAGCAGCTGCTTGAACTGCTGCGGTGCCTGCGGCAGCGCGTAGAACTTGCCCGGATGCTTACGGGAAGGTACGAGGTAGTCGCGTGCGCCCTCAGGAGAGGAAGCAGTCAGAATCGGGGTGGTGATCTCGAGGAAGCCGTGCTCGGTCATCGCAGCGCGCAGAGCGGCAACAACGTTGCAGCGCAGCACGATGTTGTTCTTGACCTCCGGGTTGCGCAGGTCGAGGTAACGGTACTTCAGACGCAGGGTCTCATCGGCCTCGCGGCTGCGGCCAACCTGGAAGGGCAGCTCATTGTAACGGCAGCGGCCGAGAACTTCGATCTTGGTCGGAACGACCTCGATGTCGCCGGTTGCCATCTTGGGGTTCTTGCTGTCGCGCTCGCGCACAACGCCCTCAACCGAAATGGTGGATTCCTTATTGAGTCCCTTGATGGATGCCAGCATCTCCTCGGTCTCAAGAACGACCTGAGTGGTGCCGTAGAAGTCGCGCAGGATGACAAACGCCAGGCTGCTGCCGACCTCACGCACGTTTTCCATCCAGCCAACGATCTTTACCGTCTGGCCGACATGCTCCATACGCAGGTCATTGCAGGTGTGGGTTCGAGACTGAAACATAATACACTTTCCTTTACATTGAAATTCGTCTTATCGATCCAGAATGACCGTACCGGCTGCACGTGCAGCAAGGCCGTCACGAATGCGCGCAAGCGCCTCGTCAAAGCCGGTGTTGGTCTGTTCGCCGGTCACGAGCTCCTTGAGTGCGACGACGTTATTTTTGATCTCGTCCTCGCCCATGAAGATAACATAGGGGATGGCGAGCTTATCCGCGTAGGTGATCTTTGCCTTGAACTTCTTCTTTTCGCAGTGCAGCTGGACGCGGATGCCGTTGTCACGCAGACGGGTTGCCAGCTCGATGGCCGGGCCGACCTCGTCAGTCATGGGCAGAATCATCACGTCGGCGGGAGATGCCGGCGGGTTCTGATTGAGGTAATCCTTGTCCTGCAGGACGAAGAACAGGCGGGTCAGGCCGATGGAGATGCCCACGCCGGGCAGCTTCTTATCGGTGTAGTACTCGGCCAGGTTGTCGTAGCGGCCGCCCGAGCAGATCGAACCGATTTCCGGGTGATCGAGCATGGTGGTCTCGTAAACCGTGCCGGTGTAGTAGTCCAGACCGCGTGCGATGGTCAGGTCGATCTCAAAGTGATCGGCCGGAACGCCAAAGCCTTCCATGTAGGTCGCAACCGTGGTCAGCTCAGAGATACCCTGATCGAGCGCCTCGTTCTTGCCCTCGTAGCCCTTGAGTGCTTCCAGAATGCCCTGGGTACCGCCCTCGATGGTGATGAACTTGAGAATCTCGTCTGCCTGCTCGCTGGTTGCGCCGCAGTCCTCGGTCAGGATCTCACGTACCTTGTCCGGGCCAATCTTCTCGAGCTTATCGATCGTGCGCATAACGTCACTTGCCTTGTCAGACAGACCGAGCATGGCAAAGAAGCCGTTGAGCACCTTGCGGTTGTTGATGCGGATCTTAAAGCGCTTGAGACCCAGACGGGAGAAGGTCTTATAGATGATGGACGGGATCTCGGCCTCGTTGATGATGTCGAGCTGACCGTCGCCGATGATATCAATATCCGCCTGATAGAACTCGCGGAAACGGCCGCGCTGGGCACGCTCGCCGCGGTAAACCTTGCCGATCTGATAGCGACGGAACGGGAAGGTCAGCTGTCCGTAGTTGAGTGCCACGTACTTTGCCAGCGGAACGGTCAGGTCGAAACGCATGGACAGGTCGGTATCGCCCTTCTGGAAGCGGTAGATCTGCTTCTCGGTCTCACCGCCGCCCTTGGCAAGCAGGACTTCGGACGCTTCGAGCACCGGGGTATCAAGCGGATAGAAGCCATAGAGCGCGTAGGTCTCGCGCAGGGTCTGCATGATGCGTTCCATCTGCTCCTGAGCCGCCGGCAGAAGCTCCATAAAGCCGGACAGTGTTCTGGGTTTGATTTTTTCCATCTGTACGAAAAACTCCTTCTGACTATCATTTTACCCACTGCTGGAACATGCAAAATGCCGCAGGACGCGGCATAAAAAGAGGCGCACCCGAACCCGCCGGGGCGGGCGGGTACGCCGGATGTCCGTTTGAATCAGCGGGACTTGGGATTTACAATATTTCTCCAATCCAGATCGCCGCGATCCAGACCGAGAATGAGCATTTCTGCGGTCGCCGCGTTGGTTGCGATCGGGATATTATGCATGTCGCACAGGCGCGCGAGCACATGAATGTCGGGCTCGTACTGGCTGTTGGACATGGGATCACGGAAGAACAGGACGAGGTCGATCTCGTTGTACGAGACGCGGGCAGAAATCTGCTCCTCACCGCCCTGCATACCCGGGAGATATCGTTCAATTTTGAGACCCGTTGCCTCTGATACGAGTTTGCCCGTGGTACCGGTCGCGCACAGGTTGTGCTTTGCGAGGATGCCGCAGTATGCCATGCAGAACTGCACCATGAGCTCTTTCTTTCGATCGTGTGCGATCAAAGCGATATTCATAACTCTGTTGGTCTCCTTTCAATCATACCTTATAGCCGCATGAGCGGCAGGCGCTCTCCTTCCAGGCGGCGCGCAATGTTGCGATAGGCCTGGGCTGCGCCCGATTTTTTATAGCTTACAACACTCTTTCCGCTGCCGGCGCAGGCGATCACGTCCTCATCCTCGGGGATGATTCCGAGCAGCTGCAAACCGGAAGTGTCGATTGCATCGTCAATGTTAGCGGCGACGCCGTAGCGCACCAAGCGTGGACGCACGCGGTTGACGACCAGACGAATGCGCATGATGCACTCGTCCTCCATCCGTCTGGCGACGCGCTCTGCGCCGCGGATGGAAGCGGGGTCGGGCATGGTCACGACAATGCCCTGGGTCGCGATCTGTGCATAGAGCGACAGCTCGGCAGGCAGTCCTGCCGGCCCGTCAATGATGACGTAGTCGTAACCGTCCTGCTCGGTCTGCTCGGCCAGACTGCGCATTTGGGACGCGGTCAGGTCGGGAAGATCGGCGGGCGCGGTCAGCAGGTACAGGCCGTCGGTCGTCGGATGGGCGGCTGCCGCATGGGACAGCGGCACCGTACCGCGTGCCACATCGGCAAACGTGAATACGGCCAGTTCGCTCATGCCGAGCACCAGATCGAGATTGCGCAGACCACAGTCGCCGTCCACAACCAGCACCTTTTTCCCAAGTCCTGCCAGTGCGGTACCAACCGCAGCTGTCAGAGAGGTTTTTCCTGTGCCGCCCTTACCGGACGCAACCAAAATGATCTTGCGCATACTTCCTCCGAATGATTTCACACCTTACATTCAAGTATAAAGCAAAAATCGGTCTGTGACAAGCCTATGACGGTGTATTTTTACAAGTTTTTTCCGACATCCACCGAAATAAACCTTGGTCTTTTCCACAAGGGGTGTACAAGTGACAGATTTTGCTCTGGACACATAGAAGCACCTGCAAGATATCCCATCTTGCAGGTGCTTTTGATCTTCCGTCTGCGCGGAATTTTTACTTTTGCAGGGTGTACTCGGCGGGTACCGACTCCATCGCTCCTTCGCCCTGGAAGTAGGCGTCGAAGATATCACGGGCAACCGGTGCAGTTGCCGAACCATGTCCGGCGCACTCACCGACAACTGCAACCGCGATCTCCGGATCGTCTGCCGGTGCGAACGCGATGATGACCGAATGGTCATTGTCGTTGCCGTCGAAATCCTTACCGCCCATGTGCTCGGCGGTACCGGTCTTAATCGCAATCGGGATCGGATAGTTTGCGAAGGTCGCCGCTGCGGTACCACCCTCGTCGGCAACCGACTGCATGGCGTTTACAACGGTCTGCAGGTTGTCCGGGTCGATATCGAGCTTCTGTGCAACCTTGGGCTCATTTTCCATGACCGTACGGCTGTAATCGTACGACTTGACGCTCTTGATCAGCGTCGGCTGATAGCGGGTACCGCCGTTTGCCAGCGTTGCCGCATAGACAGCCAGCTGGAGCGGCGTGATGGTGTTATCACTCTGACCGATCGCCGCCTGAACAACATCACCGGGCTGCCACTGATTAAGCAGCGGGTTGTTTTCCAGCATCTTTGCGCGATAGGTCGGGCCCGCAGCCGAACCTGCGATCTCACCGACCTCGATGCCGGTCTTCTGACCGAAGCCGAACAGCTTGGACCACTTCTCAATGGTCGCACCGCCCAGCATGTAGCCGGTCTCGTAGAAGTAGATGTTACACGACTTCTGAATCGCCTTGGTCAAATCCTCGGTACCGTGCCAGCCCAAGCAGGTAAAGGTACGGGAGCTGAATCTCGTGTAATAATGATTACAAACCATGATTGTGTTGGGGGTGATGACACCCTCTTCCAGACCAGCCAGTGCAATCATGGGCTTGAAAGTCGAACCGGGCGGATAAGCCATCTGGAAGGCGCGGTTGCGCGTCGGCTCCAGCGGATTGTCATTGATGGCTGCCGAATCCTCGAGGAAGGTTGCCTGGCTGTACGTCGGGTAGTTGGCTGCTGCCAGCACTTCGCCGGTGTCAACCTTGACGACGACTGCCGCACCGCCGCGTGCACCCGAAATCTGCGAGAGAACGTTTGCCAAGGACTCCTCAGCAACCTTTTGCAGCTCGATGTCCAGCGTCGTGATGACGTTGTCACCCGGCTGCGGCGCGGTGGCCTCCATCGTACCCGTAACCTCACCGGTCACGTCGGTGTCCACCATACGGCTGCCCTTCTTGCCGCGCAGGTACTCTTCCATGGACATTTCCAGACCGCTCTTACCAACGATATCGGTCATGGAATAGCCCTTGTCCTTGTACTTGTCCCAGTCTTCCTTATAAATAATGCCGGTACGTCCCAGAATCTGCGCTGCGCAGTCGGTCTCGTACTGGCGCACGGTCGAGGTCTCAATATTGACACCCTTGAACAGGCTGCTGCGCTCCTTGATCTCGGCAATGAGATCCATCGGAACGTCCTCGACAAAGATAAACGGGTTGGTGCGCGAGAAACCTGACGTCGACATGCGGTAGCGCTGTTCCAAAATCCAGCGTGCATTGGACGGGGTGTAGGAATCGCTGATGTTGTAATACGATTTGAGCACTGCAAGCACGCTCGGTGCATCCAGCTCCTTGGCCTCGCTCACGCCATACTTGGACTTGAGTCCCAGCTTATCCTGACCGGACGATGTACCGTTCTTTTCGCCGATAAACGAGGTCAGCGTGGTGTATACCGTATCATCTGCACTGCATGTGAAGGTGTACGGCTCCTGCTGGGTGATGGGCAGTGCGGTCGGCACGTCCACACCCGCCGAGATGACCAGCTGCACGAGCTGCAGCAGGATGTCGTTCTGGTTGTCAAAATCCCAGTAAGCGTAGTCAAAGCGGATGGAGTAAACCGATTCGTTGGTGACCAGCGGCCGACCGTAACGGTCGAGAATCTCACCGCGCGCCGCCGAGACAACGCTCGTCGAAGTCAGGTGACGCTCGGCTTGCAGGCGGTACTGTTCACCGTTGATAATCTGCAAAGAATATAGACCGGCGGCTGACACGCCGCACAGCAAAGCAAGCACGACAAAGAGTGCAAGCAGTCGATGTAACAGCTTTGTCTTGTTATCCATAGGGTAAAAAACCTCACTTCATACGGTCAAACCGCCGTGCCATGGTGCGCACGGGCAGGTAAATAAACGGGGACAAAACGATCGCGGCCAGAATCTCGCCGTACATGGATTGCAGGAACGGCAGAATCGGGTAGGATACACGAACCATCGCCGACAGCACAAACTGCAAACCACGCAGAATGAGCATGCCGCCTGCGGTCAAAAGCAGGTGTGACGGCCAGATACGGCGCAGATAGCGTCCGCTGATTGCACCCGCGAAGGTGGCAAACAGCATAAAGTAGAGCGGCAGCAGGCCCTCTACGCCAGTGCCCGCCAGATCGTACAGGATACCGGTCATCAGGCCGATCGCGGCGCCGACGGCAGGGTTTTCCATGAGCGCGACCGCTGCGGGCACGCTGAACAAGAGATCCAGCCGTGCGCCGAACAGCTTGAGTCCGCCGAGCGGCGTTGCCGTCTCGAGCAAATAGAGTACGATCAGAAAAATGGTGTAGGAAACGATCTTATAGGTCGTAGTGCGGTCTCTCTGCATGGCGCATCACTCCGCTGCGGCATCGGCTGCCGTCTGGTTGGTGGACTGTACCTGTCCCGAAGTCACGTCGGTGATGACGTACACGTCGGTAACCGTTGCCGGATCGACAAACGGACGAATGACTGCATAGTTATCCATGCCGTTCTCCTCGATCATGACGCGCTCAACCGTGCCGATCATAATGCCCTTGGGGAAGATACCGCCCTCCCCCGAGGTCTGCACAGTGTCGCCGATGACGACATCGCTGTCCTTGCCCAGATAGGACAGGCGCAGCATGCCGCTGCCCATCAGCTCGTAATCGCCCTGTGCAATGCCGCTCTCGCGGGTACGGGTGACCAGGGCACCGGCGTGCATGTTGGTGTCAAGCACAGTGGTAACCTTGCTGTAAGTCGGTGCGACCATGGATACATAGCCGACCATGCCCTCAGCCGTCACAACCAGATCGTTCTCGGACACACCGGCGAGCGATCCCTTATCAATCGAGATCGTAGTCGCCCACTGTCCGGGAGACCGCGCGATGACCTCGGCCATATCATAGTGAAAGGTCGGGTTTGCCTCTACCAGACCGGTCAGCACGCGCAGACGCTCGTTCTCGTCCAGCGCAACCTGTGCGTCACGCACCTGCTGCTCAAGCTCTGCAACCTTTTCGCGCAGCTGTTTATTCTCGGCCTCCATCTCGTCGTAGTTCTGGAAGTGATCGACCAGATGGCCGACCTTGTTCGTCACGACCGATACGCCTTTCTGCAGCGGCGACAGCACGGTGCCGACCGCCGCCGAAACCGGCGAGTCCTGTCCGGCTGCCCCGGTGTAGGCAGCAAGACCGAGACAAACTGCCGCGATCAGCAGAATGACCGTCAGCAGTCTTGTGGTAAAGATATTTCGCAAGTGGGATCCCCTCTCCTAAAATCAGACCAGCTTTGTCTGGCGCATTCGCTCATACAGGCGGCGCACCGGCAGGCCCATAACGCTGTAATAATCTCCCTCAATACCCTGGATGAACCGCGCACCGGTACCCTGGATACCGTATGCGCCCGCCTTGTCCATGGGTTCGCCCGAGGCAACGTAGGACGCGATCTCCTCGTCGGACAGCTCGGCAAAGCGCACGCGGGTTACGACCGTGTCGGTCAGCATACCCTGACCGGGGACGTAAAGCGCAAGGCCGGTCATGACCTCGTGTGTGCGTCCGGACAGCAGTCTCAGCATCCGGCAGGCATCCTGTTCGTCTGCCGGTTTGCCCAGCGCCTGGCCGTCCAGCACGACCAGCGTATCCGAGCCGATCACAGCGGCCTGCGGGTGCAGGTCTGCGACCGCCCGTGCCTTGCCTGCGGCCAGTCTGGCGACTTCCTCGGCCAGATCGGCGCCCGGGCGCAGTCCCTCGTCAATGTCGGCCGGACACACCGAAAAGTCCGGTGTGATCAGCCCGAGCAGCTCCTGTCTGCGCGGGGACTGTGAAGCTAAAATCAGTTGCATTTACAGTAATTGCTCCTTTTACATTCCCATATCCGTTTTATTCGACACCGCGTCCGTACAGTCCACGGGTAAAGCCGTCGGCAAAGGTCACTTCCCTGCCCTCGGTGTACGCCTGCCAGATCTCGCCAGCCCGCTCGGGTGACTCGGTGGTCAGACAGATGCGTCCGAGCTGTGCACCGACCTTCTTCCAGTCGTCCTTATTGGCCAGATACAGCGGCTTGCTGTTGAGCAGCGTGTTGCGGCAGCCGAACTCAGGCAGAAGCGCAAAGCGCTGGCCGGTGCGGTCGGTCAGGGTGGTGATGCCCTGCTTACAGCTGCACTTTCCCGTCTTGCGGCGGATGGCGCAGTTTTCAAAAATCATCAGCGGCAGATGGCCGTAGACCACCATTTCGGTCTGGATGGGCTTGTCGATGTCGCGCAGCTGTGCCGTGCGCAGTTCGAACGACAGCGTCTGTCGAACGACGCCCAGCTCAGCCAGTGCATCGAGTGCCGCGCCGTTGCATACGTTAAGACCAAAGCCGCCGTGCACGGTAAATCCCTTGCGCCGGAGCAGCGGCAGCTGTCCGACGTTCATCGCGCAGGCAGTCTGCACACCGCAGTCGCGCACAACATCCAGCATGCGCTCGATTTCGGGCTGCTCGGCATCGGTATAGATGCGCGGCATGTGCACCGCGAGCGGCATGCCCTCAGAGAGCAGGGAACGCACGGTATCCGGTTCCCCGGCGAGTTCGGCGAGCGGGACGTAGACCGTCTGCGGCTTGTGCGCCTGCATGGCCGGGGTCAGCTGAGACAGCTTGCGTATCTCTAAAGTATACCCCTCGAATGCGGCGTTTTTGTGTCGATTGTGTGAAGTTTGGAACGGTTTCCAAGTTCTCTTGGGCGGCAGACCGCGCAGCATGGCGACCGTGTTCAGCGCCGTGCGGCGCAGAGCGTTGATACGCGAAACCGGGACCATCAGGCCGTTGGGCAGGTCGATGATGAGATCGTCGTCCGGGTCTGCGACATAGAACGGCGTACCGCCGGTCTTGACCAGATTCTTGACCAGCATATCGCGGGTAGTCGGACGGTTCTTGGCCTGCTCGACCGGTTCATGGTCGGCTGTGCCTGCATCGTGATCTTCTCCATCGCACACGCCGAGCGAAATGCCGTCCGGTGTGACCGTACAGGACATCGTGACCGGTACGAGCGGCGCTTCCTTGCCCTCGGCAAAGCGGTGTGCCGCTTCCTCGTAGAGCGACTTGACCTCGCTCATGGGCAGATCGGTCTTGGTGCCGAACATCTTGTCGTCCACCTTGCCGGTCAGATAACCGTCGGTGAAGCCGTCACGCGAAAAGACCTTGCGCAAAACTTCGTTTTCTTCCTTGGTCGGGCCGCGCTGCTCGCGCAGCAGATCGGCGTAGATCTTGGTAACGATCGCGCTGTACTCCGGGCGCTTCATGCGTCCTTCGATCTTGAAGGACGATACGCCCATCTGGGTCAGGGTCGGAATCCACTTGGCCGCGCACAAGTCTTTGAGCGAGAGCGGATATCCCTTTTTGCCGGAATCGTAGGTGTAAGGCAGACGGCAGGGCTGGGCACACAGGCCGCGATTGCCCGAGCGCTGACCGATGACCGACGACATGTAGCACTGACCCGAGTAGCACATGCACAGCGCACCGTGCACAAAGACCTCGGTCTCCACACCCGCCTCGCGGGTGATCTTCTCGATCTCGTCCAGTGTGCACTCACGCGACAGTACAACGCGGGAAAATCCCAGTTCCTTGGCTTGCAGCGCACCGTCCAGCGTGTGAATGGTCATCTGGGTGGACGCGTGCAGCGGCAGGTCGGGTGCATGCTCTCGAATGAGCCGTGCCAAACCCAGATCCTGCACGATGAGCGCATCTGCGCCCGCTTCGTTCAGAAATCGCACGTCCTCCATGGCTTCGGACAGCTCACGGTCGAGGGCGACGATGTTGAATGTAACGTTGGTTTTGACCCCACGGGTGCGGCAGTAGGCAATGGCCTCAGCCATCTCCTCCCGCGAAAAGTTCTTTGCGCCACGGCGGGCGTTGAACGTGCCAAAGCCCAGATAAACGGCGTTTGCACCGCTCTGCACGGCTGCACGCACACCCTCAAAGGAACCGGCCGGGGCTAATAATTCGGGCATTACTTTCCGCCTTTCTTCTTTTTCCCGCGCGGTGTCTGGGACTGGTTAATCTGAATCTGACGGTTGAGCTCGGCCTTGACCTTCTTAAGCTCGGCCTGCAAGGCTTGCATCTCGGCATCCCGCTCGTCCGGCTGCTCGTTTACCGATTCAGCCGCCGGCGCAGGCTGCTCTGCTGCCTTGTGTGCATTCTCCAGTTCCTGCTTGAGGCGCTCGATCTCGGCCAGATCGCCTGCATCGTGCTGCGGTGCAGCCTTCTTCTCGGCCTCTAACGTCTCCAGGTGTGCGCGTTTGACCTCCTCCTGCAAGCGATCGATCTCGGCGTGCAGCGGTTCGGGGTCTTCCATGTTGTTGTAATCCTTCTCCAGCTGACGCAGGCGGGTCAGCTCACGGCGCAGCTCGCCGATCTCGCCGATCTCTCGTCCAGCCAGCTGAATCTTCGCCTTGGACAGCTCGGCCTTGACATCGGTCAGCTCCTTGTTCAGCTGCTCAAACTCAACCGTCGGGCGCACGTCGTGGTACGAGTCGCGCAGGCGCTGCATCTCATCGCGCAGGCGTGCGTTCTCGTCGGCCTGACTGCGGCGCTCATCCAGCGCTGCCTGCAGCTGACGAATCTGGGCGTAGAGCGGTGCCGGATCGTTGCGCTTGAGGCGCTCGTCCAGCTCCTCGATCTGCGCCTTGAGACAGCTGTTCTCTCCGACCTGCTTTTCCTTGGTGTCGAGAGCATTCTGCAGGTTGCGAATCTCATTGCGCAGCGGCTCGGGATCGTTCTCGACCAGCTTGTGCTTGAGTCCTTCGATCTCTTCCTTGAGCTGAATGTTCTCGCTGACCTGCTTTTCCTTGGCATCGAGTGCGTTTTGCAGGTTGCGGATCTCGGCGTAGAGCGGTTCGGTGTCAGTGCGTGCACCGCGCAGAATCTCGATCTCCTCATTGAGCGACTCGATCTGCTTATTGAGCGCGTCGATCTGATCCTGTGCCTCAGCCGACTGGGTGGATTCCTTGACGTGCAGTGCATCGAGTGCAGCGTTGAGCTGTTCGATCTCGCTTTGCAGCGAATTTTCCTGCTCATGCACTGCGGCAGCCTTTTCGGCCTGTGCCTGTGTCAGTTCCTCTCGCAGCTCCTGAGTCTCGCGGGTCAGCGCCTGAATGCGCATCTGCAAGGCGTCCATGTCGGACAGTCTTGCCTTGGCTTGGTCACGATCACGGGTCAGCTGGTCGATCTGGCCATTGAGTCTTGCCATCTCGGCATCGGACTCGGCGCACACGCTGTCATGCAGATTGTGTGCGGTGTCCAGCTCCTTTTCCAGCCGCTTGATCTCGGCCAGAAGCACGGCCGGGTCTTCATCCGGACGCGCACGGCGCATAGTGTCGAGCTCGTCCTGCATCAGGCCCAGCTCGCTCTTACTTTTGGCAAGTGCTTCCTGCTGCTCCTGTGCCTGGCTTTTGTACTCCTCGCACTGATGGCGCAGCTTGACGGCCTCATCGGCCATGTTCAGGGTTGCCAGTACGCCGGTCGAAAACGTCGTATTGCCAACCAGTTTCTTGGCCTCTGCGATCTTCTGATCTGCCAGGGCCGCGATCTCTTTCATGTATGCTTCGGGTTCGTCCGCGACCAGTGAGAATTTCTGGCCTGCGATAGTTACGGTGAGACGGTTTTGCATCCCGATCTTCCTCCCTGTTAGTTGCATTGGTATACAGCATATTATTATAACACAATTCCTTTTGCCTCGCACGCAAATTTCCGCAAAATACCAAGAATTTGTGATTTTGCATGCACACTGCTGTTACCGCCTGTCCGGATGCGTCAACATCCACAAGCCGGCCCCAGATATGGCCTGCTCTCTTGTTTCTGCCGCCCGCTTATGATAGAATAAATTTATCTATCTACTACTTTATTAAAGGAGTCTTTTCCCATGTCCACTCGTTCCGATGCGCGCCGTCTGGTGCTCAAGATCGGCACCTCTTCGCTGACCTATCCCAACGGAAAACTGAACATTCGCTGCATCGAACATTTGGTGCGCGTCATCTCCGATCTGCACAACCGAGGATTTGAACTTGTTCTGGTCTCGTCCGGTGCGGTCGGTGTCGGTCTCAACAAGCTCGGCATCGTCGATCGCCCGCGTGATATGCGCATGAAGCAGGCTGCCGCTGCGGTCGGTCAGTGCGAGCTTATGCACATCTACGACAAGATGTTCCTCGAGTACGGCGTGACCGTCGCGCAGGTTCTGCTGACCCGCCACAATATCGCATCCGCTGAGCACTACGCCAACGTCGAGGGCACCTTTGACGCCCTGCTGACCGCCGGTGTTGTGCCCATCGTCAATGAAAACGACGTTGTTTCCACCGAGGAGCTCAGCCGTGTTGAGACCTTCGGTGATAACGATACCCTGTCGGCCGTTGTCGCACAGCTGTGCAAGGCCGATCTGCTCATTATCTTCACCGACATCGACGGTCTGTACAGCGACAACCCGCGTGAAAACCCGGACGCGCAGCTCATCTCCCGCGTCGAGGCCATCAACGACGATCTGCGCAAGATCGCGGGCGGCCCTGGCACCAAGGGCGGCACCGGCGGTATGGCAACCAAGCTGTCCGCCGCCGAAATCTGTATGGAAAACGGTGTCTCCATGCTCATCACCAAGGGCGACCGCGCCGAAGTGCTCTACGATATCGTAGACGGCAAGAAAGTCGGTACCCTGTTCAAGCGAAAGTTCAAGAGAAAGAAGGTTTGATCCCCATGCGCGATCTCATGACCATCGCCGAGGCTGCGAAAGCGGCCAAGTCGGCGGTTGCCAAGCTGGATACCAACGCCAAAAACGCCGGTCTCAACGCCATTGCCGATACGCTCCTGGCGCATACCGACGAAATCCTGTCCGCCAACCGTCTGGACATTGAGGCCGGACGGGAAAACGGTCTGAACGAAGGTCTGATTGACCGTCTGACCCTGACCGCAGACCGCATTGCCGGGATCGCCGAGGGCTGCCGTCAAGTCGCCGCTCTGCCCGACCCCATCGGTGAAGTGCTGTGGCAGCGCACCCGTCCCAACGGTCTGCGCATCGGTCTGCGCCGTGTGCCCATGGGTGTCATTGGCATCATCTACGAAGCCCGTCCCAACGTCACCGTGGACGCTGCCGCTCTGTGCTTCAAGGCCGGTTCGGCCTGCATCCTGCGCGGCGGCAAGGAGGCCTTCCACTCGTCCAAGTGCCTGTCCGACCTCATGCGTCAGGCGCTGACCGACTGTGGTTTACCTGCTGACGCCATCAATCTGGTCGAGGATACCACCCGCGAGAGCGCAAACCAGATGATGAAGCTCAACGGCTATCTGGATGTGCTCATCCCCCGCGGCGGTGCCGGACTCATCCGCGCAGTCGTGCAGAACGCCACTGTCCCGGTCATCGAGACCGGCACGGGCAACTGTCACGTCTACGTCGATGCCTCTGCCGATCTGGACATGGCCGCTCGCATTCTGGTCAATGCAAAGTGCCAGCGCATTTCAGTGTGCAACGCCGCCGAAAGCCTGCTCGTGCATCGCGATGTTGCCGAGGCCTTCCTGCCCATGGCACAGAAAGCACTCGCACCCGATCATGTCATCCTGCACGGCTGTCCGCGCACGATGGAGATTCTGGGCGACAGCATCGTCCCTGCGACCGAGGACGACTATGGCCGGGAATATCTGGCGTATGAGATCTCGGTCAAGGTGGTGGACTCCATCGACGAGGCCATCGCACACATCAACCGCTACAACACCGGACATTCCGAGTGCATCGTGACCGAGTCCTACGCGGCTTCCCAGCAGTTTACCGACGAAGTCGACGCGGCAGCCGTCTATGTCAACGCTTCCACCCGCTTTACCGACGGTTTTGAGTTCGGTTTCGGCGCTGAGATCGGCATTTCCACCCAGAAGCTGCACGCACGCGGCCCGATGGGTCTGGAAGCACTGACCTCACAGAAATACGTCATTTTCGGCAACGGACAGGTACGCTGACATGGAACGTGAATTCAAATGGAAGGCATCTGCCCAGCAGTTTGACGCACTGTGTCAGTCGCTCGGACTGCATCCCCATCCGCAGACCATCCTGCACATGGATGCGATCTACTACGACGATGCCGCGCACAGTCTGCGCGACCGAAAAATCGGTCTGCGTCTGCGCAGCGAGAATGGCCGCAAGGTGTGCTGCATGAAACTGCGCACCGAGGCGCAGAACGGTCTGCATGTGCACGAGGAATACGAGTGCGCTGCCGATACGCTGATCGACGGCCTGCAAAAACTGCCCGCGCACGGCGCATCGGCCGAGCTGTGTCAGTATCTGGCACAGTCCGAACTCATCGCGATTGCGCATGTCTGTTTTGACCGTCAACCGGTCATGTGGACGCAGGACGGCTTCTCTGCCGAGCTGTCGCTCGACATCGGAACGCTGGCGAGCGGTTCCCAGTCGGTACAGTTCTGCGAGATCGAGTGCGAGTACAAAGAAGGCGACGCAGATGCGTTCCAGACCGCCTGCGAAGCACAGGCTGTGCGCTTTGCACTGACCCCGGAACCGCTGTCCAAACTGGCGCGTGCACTTTCGTTGTCAAAAGTATGAAAATGCACAGGTCAAAACAGCGTTTATTTTGGTAAAGTTATAAAATCTTGCAAGATACCCCCGTTATCCTTGCAGTTTGAGCGGTGTCATTGTATAATGATTGCGTTGTATACGGAGGTCTGCACCCGTCGAATGTGAGGTATGTTTTGGCAGACAATTCCAGCACTTCCCGGCAAAAGCCCGGGAAAAAGTCCATTGTTTTCCTGTGTATCCTGACCGTTCTTGTCATTGCGTACGAGTTGTTTGTGAGTTTTGGACAGGAGATCATCTCCGATCCCATGCAGCAGCAGACCATCGTACATTTCATCGACGTGGGACAGGGCGACTGTTCGCTGATCGTGTCCGGCGGTGACGCCGTGCTTATGGATGCAGGTCTGACGGCAACTTCCGATCAGGTGATCGCCTATCTGAAAGAGGCAGGCGTGACCCGTCTGGTCGCCGCAGTCGGTACCCATCCGCACGAGGATCATATCGGCGGCATGGCAGCTGTGCTGGAAGCGTTTCCGACCGATGTACTATATCTGCCCGCGCAGACCGCACTGACCGCCACCTATTCGGCCATGCTGGACGCTACCGAACAGACCGGTGTGTCGGTACAAGTCCCAAGTCCCGGACAGGTACTCGAGTTCGGCAATCAGGCAAGTCTGACTTTTCTGGCACCCGCGCCAGATGACACATTCGACAATGTAAACAACTACTCAATCATCTCCATGCTTACCGCGGACGACTTCCGCGTGCTGTTCACAGGAGACGCCGAAGCACAGGCCGAAGAAGCGGTGCTGGCTTCGGGTGCTGATCTTTCCTGTGACGTACTCAAAGTCGGACACCATGGCAGTGACACCTCGTCCACCAATGCGTTTCTGGATGCCGCATCGCCCGAAATCGCGGTCATTTCCTGTGGGAAGTACAACGATTATGGTCATCCGCACCCCGAAACACTCGCCCGTCTGGCAGAACACGGTGCATCCGTGCACGTCACTGCCGACTCGGGCACCTTCTGCTATCCAACCCCTGTCAACTAACAAAGGAGACAACGCCACATGAGAGAACAGGCAGTCGTTGACCGGTTCGAAGGCGATTTTATCATTCTGGAAACCGATCACGGTATGATCGAAATTCCCCGCAGCCATGCACCCATTATGGCCGGCGAGGGCATGGTCGTCTGGTACGAGGGCGACCGCATTCTTGAAATCGACGAAGAGGAAACCGCTCGGCGCGAGGCCATGACCCGCCGCCGCTTCGAGCGGATTTTAGGAAAGAAATAAATCTAAACCGCAAAGGAATGAACCCCAATGAACCAGAAAAAGCCGTTTGTTACCCTGGAACAAGTTCAGGAAATGGTCAAGAAGTACCCCACCCCCTTCCACCTCTATGACGAGAAGGGCATCCGTGAGAACGCACGCCGCATCAAGCAGGCATTTGCCTGGAATCCGGGCTTCCACGAGTATTTTGCTGTCAAGGCTTGCCCCAATCCCCGCCTGCTTCAGATCCTCAAGGAAGAGGGCTTCGGCTGCGACTGCTCGAGCTATACCGAGCTGCTGATGAGTGAGGCAGTCGGTCAGGTTGGTGAGGACATCATGTTCTCGTCCAACGTGACCCCGGCTGAGGATTTCGCACTGGCTGCAAAGCTGGGTGCAATCATCAACTTCGATGACATCACCCACATCGACTTCTTCGAGAAGATCGCTCCGTTCCCGGAGACCATGTCCTGCCGCTACAATCCGGGCGGTGACTTCAAGATCGAAAACGAGATCATGGATACCCCGCAGGATGCAAAGTACGGCATGACCCGTTCCCAGCTAACCGAGGCATACCGCAAGCTGATGAGCAAGGGTGTTAAGCACTTCGGCCTGCATGCGTTCCTGGCTTCCAACACGGTTGCAAACGAGTACTACCCGGTGCTCGCACGTCTGCTGTTCCAGACCGCAGTCGAGCTGCACGAGGAGACCGGTGCACATATCGCATTCATCAACCTGTCCGGCGGCGTTGGCATCCCCTACCGTCCCGAGCAGAATGCAAACGATATTATGGCCATCGGCGAAGGCGTTCGTAAGGCATACGAAGAGGTTCTCGTACCGGCTGGTATGGGCGACGTTGCCATCTACACCGAGATGGGCCGCTTTGTTATGGGCCCCTACGGCTGCCTGGTTGCAAAGTGCCTGCACCACAAGCACACCCACAAGGAGTATGTCGGTCTGGATGCCTGCGCTGCAAACCTCATGCGTCCGGCGATGTACGGTGCTTACCACCATATCACTGTTCTGGGCAAGGAAGACGCTCCCTGCGATCACAAGTACGACGTGACCGGCGGTCTGTGTGAGAATAACGATAAGTTTGCCATCGACCGCATGCTGCCCGAGATCGACGACGGCGATTATCTGGTCATCCATGACACCGGTGCACACGGCTTTGCAATGGGTTATAACTACAATGGCAAGCTGCGTTCGGCTGAAGTCCTGCTGCGTGAGGACGGCACGACCGAGCTCATCCGCCGTGCAGAGACTCCCGAGGATTACTTCGCAACTCTGGACGTAACCGGCGTATTTAAGAAGTAATTTCTCGCCCGTCGGGCGAAAATCGGGATTCTCAAGGGACGAGTCCCTTGAGTCCATCCAAGTGAAACTTGGTCGAGCCCGCAGGCTCGAAACTCTCCTTTTGATTCCGGTCTTTTGACCGGAATCAACCAAAACAAACATCCAAGCAGCCGCCCATTCGGGCGGCTGTCTTTCCTTCCCCACAACCTCAAAGGAGTGCATTTTCTTGGCTCTGACCTTCCAAAAGGCCCAACTGTCCGACCTTGACTTGCTCGTCCAGACGCGCCTCACCGTCCTGCGTACCGCAAACAAATTACCGTCCGATACACCGCTTCCACAAGTTGAAGATCAATCACGCATCTACTATGCCGATGCGCTGGCAGACGGTTCGCACACTGCCTATCTGGTCTTTGACGGTGATTGCTGGATTGGCGCAGGCGGCATCAGCTATTTCCGCGTTATGCCGACCGTGGACAATCCGACCGGTCAAAAAGGATACTATATGAATCTCTATGTTGCGCCGGAATACCGTCGGCAAGGTATCTGCACCAAACTGCTCGATCTGCTGACAGCCGATGCGCATGCGCGCGGTGTGACCTTTCTGACGCTGGAAGCAACTGCAATGGGTCGACCGGTGTATGAGCGGTATGGATTCCGGGCGATGGAACATGAGATGATATTGGTGGAAGATTCTTGAGAGAAAAAAGACCGTCCCAGATTGGGACGGTCTTTTTTATGAGCGGCCAATGGCCGCGTGGGAATTACGCCGCCTGCGGGCGGCGTTTTGGTTTTAGTTTAGGTTGATTCCCGGGTCGGACACCGGGAATCAAAAAGGGATTCCGGACTCTGCGGAGTCCGGCTCAGGGCTCTGCCCTGAGAACCCGCAGCCTTTGAAAAGGCTGGCGAAACTTTCAATAATGGGTGCGGTGGTGGATTTTACAGCAAAGCGACGATTTCTCGCATGAGCGTCTGGAACCGCTCACCGCCCTTTGCGGCCATTTCCTTGACTTCTTCATCCGACAGTGCATTTCCGGTCACACCTGCAGCCATATTGGTAATCATGGACACTGCGAGGACCGGCAATCCGCAATGTGCAGCCGCGATACTCTCAAACACGGTTGACATGCCCACCGCATTGCCGCCCATTGTACGGAACATGCGAATTTCCGCCGCTGTCTCATACTGCGGACCATTCACGCCGACATACACGCCATGCCGCAAAGCCAAACCACAATTTTTCGCGGCCTGATCGGCCAGATCACGCAAGTCCTTCGGGTAAACATGGCACATATCGTTAAATCTTGGACCAACACGGTCATCATTTGGACCAGTCAGCGGACTCTTTCCTGTGAAGTTGATATGGTCGTCAATCACCATAAAATCACCTGCTGAAAAGTCCAGGTTAATACCGCCTGCTGCATTGGTCAAAATCACTGTTTTAACACCCAGCAGTTTGAATACTGGGATGGGATAAGAGACTTCAGCCGGTGTATATCCCTCGTATCCATGCAGTCGACCCTGCATGCACAAAACAGTCTTGCCCGACAGTTCACCTAGTACCAAACGGCCTGCATGATCGGGTGCTGTGGAGCGGCAGAAGTATGGAACTTCACCGAACGGAACGGTCACCGGGTCTTTGAGTTCATCGGCCAGCGGGCCCAGTCCCGAACCGAGCACCAATGCGACACTCGGGATTCTCCCACCGAATGCACGGCTAAGAAACGCCGCACTTTCTCTCATCTTTTCATACATAAATGACCGCTCCTTTCCGGGTTTTACTTACAGCTGTGCGCGAATGGCGTCAGTTGCACGCTGTGCTTCGAACTTGACCTTCTCGATATCGATGGTCTTATATTCGCCGTCCTGATACAGCACCTTGCCGTCAACCATGGTCAGGCAGACGTCGCTTCCCTGTGCCGAGTAAACCAGATTGGTCGTCCAGTCGTTGACCGGCACCATCCAGGGCTCGTCGATGTTCAGCACCGCAAGGTCAGCCTTCATGCCGACACGGACAAAGCCGCTGTCGTCACGTCCCTGCGAGCGCATGCCGTTAATCGTCGCAGCAGCCAGTGCCTCAGCCGGGGTAACAACAGTCGGGTTATGGGTTGCACCTTTGTAGACGTTTGCAAACAAGAACATCTCTTTGAAAAGGTTAAGATTATTATTGGACGCGACACTGTCCGTACCCAGCGCAACATTGATACCACGCTTGAGCATTTCAGGTACGCGCGCAAAGCCGCTCGCAAGCTTCATATTGCTGACCGGGCAGGACGCAACGGTCACGCCGCGGCGCTCCAGAATGGCAAGATCGCTGTCATCCAGCCAGACACAGTGCGCTGCCGTGGTCGGCTGATCGAACAGACCCAGCTTTTCAAAATATGCTGCGGGCGTCATGCCGTGACGTGCCTTGCACTCCTCGTGCTCGCTCTGGGTCTCAGACAGGTGAATGTGCACGCGTGCATCGACCTGCTTGGCATGCTTTGCGACAGCCTCGACCACCTTGGGCGTGGTCGTGTACTCGCCGTGAATGCACAGGTCAATCTTCAGTCTGCCATCGCCTGCATTCTGATAACGTGCAAGCAAGTCGCAATTGTCCTTGTAGGCGGCGGTCTTCTCGTAATCGCTGTCATCAAAGACGGTCAATCCGCGGCTCAGGTTGCACTTGATGCCGGATTCCAGAATGGCATCGGCCATGGTCTGGCTGAAAAAGTACATGTCGGTAAACGATACCGTACCAAAGCGCAGCATTTCAGCAATGGCCAGACGGGTTGCCGGTGCGACGGCTGCGTCGCTGAGCTTATCCTCAAACGGGAAAATACGCTCGTTCAGCCAGCGCTGCAAGGACAGGTTCTCACCGTAACCGCGCAGCAGGGTCATGGGCGCATGCGAGTGTGCGTTGACCATACCGGGCATGAGCAGCTTGCCCTTACCGTTATAAGTCTCACCAAAATCTTCGGTCGGACGCTCGGAACCGATATACGCGATCTTGTCCGCCTTGACGCCTACGTACTGGCCGTGCTTGACAGTAAAATCATCGGCTAAAATCGAAATATTTTCAAAAAGCATGACGATCAATCCTTTCTTTGTATCCATGATATCACAAAACGCACAGCACTGACAAGGGTGTGCAGACGGATGCAAAAAATCCCGTGTATCCATTGGATCACGGAATTTTGTTTCTTCAGGAAGCGGTACGCGTCCGATGCGAAACCGGCAGATTGAGCAGAACAATGGCTGCCAGCACAAGTGCCATACCACCCAGCCGTCCAACGTCCAGCGGTTCACCAAAGAGCAGCATACCGACCAATGCGGCGACGACCGGCTCCACACAAGCCACGATGGAAGCCTTGCCCGCGTCCACCCGGGTCAGTCCCTTGGTGTACAGCAGATAGGGCAGGACGGTGCACAGCACGCCGCCGCACAGTGCCATGATGACCGTCTGCGGCGAGGAAAACACAAGACGCGCGGCCTGCACCGGCTGCAAGGTGGACAAAACACCGATGGCTGCAAACAGCATAGTATAGGCCGATGGTGCGGGAATCATAATCGCGCAGGGGGAATTTTTCAAAGACGGTATAAAATGCGTAGCCGATACCCGAAGCCAGACCGAATGCACCGACAATCCACCTGAAAACGCTCTGGTCGCCAGTCCACAGCCCACGACGGTCAGCGCCAGTGCACCATCTTGCATCCGGTCAGTTTTCCCCGAACAGCACGGCAGAAAACAGCATGACAAACACCGGTGCGGTGTGCAGCAGCAGCGCGGTAAAGGACTATCAAACCCAGCGCAGGATCTCCTTCTTCATCCGTGAAATAATGCGCTTTTCCAGGCGTGAAATGTACGATTGTGAGATCCCCAGAAGGTCTGCGACCTCCTTTTGGGTCATGCTGCGCCGTCCACCCAGTCCAAAGCGCAGACAGATGATTTGCTTTTCACGCGGCGGCAGCTGAGACAGCGCCTGCCGGAGCAGTTCGCGGTCAACGTCGTCCTCGATCGGCCGAATGACGCTGTCTGGCTCGGTGCCCAGAATGTCCGAGAGCAACAATTCATTGCCATCCCAGTCCGAGGACAACGGCTCGTCAAACGACACCTCGGCGCGCTGACCGGACACCTTGCGCAGGTGCATCAAAATCTCGTTTTCAATGCACCGCGAGGCATAGGTCGCGAGTTTGACATTTTTGTCGGTCTTATAGGTGCCGACCGCCTTCATCAAGCCAATCGTGCCGATGGAAATTAAGTCCTCCACGCCCACGCCGGTGTTCTCAAACTTGCGTGCAATGTACACCACCAGACGCAGATTATGTTCGACCAGAGCGTCCCGCGCCTCGGGGTCTCCCGCCATCAGCCGCGCGATGCAGTCGGCCTCGTCCTGTCCGGTCAGCGGCGGCGGCAGCACCTCGGAGCCGCCGATGTAATAGATGCCTCCGCTGCACAGCGCACGCAGGCGCGCCAAAATCCGTCTGAGCCACTTTTTCATTGTCCGCCTCGCTCCTTTCAAACACCGATGAGTCCATCGTACCGTCCGCCTGCAATCGGCTGCGCACTGATGGCCGCCAATCTGCAATCGGTCTTTCCCGCGTCCATGTACACACCGTCCAGCCGGAACGCAAGCAGCAATCCGCTGTTCTGTCCGACCGCCCTGTAAGGCAGCAGACAAAACCGGGTGCGCCACGGGTCTGGCAGACTGGCCATCTGGTCGCCTGCATTGTCCGACCGCAATCCGCTGACCACGCCTGCAAGCTCGCTCGGCAGCAGCCGCGCCGCCGCGTATCGATCAAGCAGCAGCGCAGGCCGTCCAGTGACCGGCTCGCACAGGGTGTTGCCCGTGTCGCACAGCAAGTGCACGGTCGCCCGTTTTCCGGCAAAGGTCAGCTCTGCCTGTGCGCTCGGCCTCTCGGCTCCGTTCTGTCCGGCTGTACCACGAAACAGCAGCCCGCTCGCACACCAGCACAACAGTGCAGACGGGATGACCACGCGCAGCGGCACGTCCAAATAGTACGCACCTCCAACGCGCAGCATGGCACCAGTCGCCTGACCGAGTGCCATCACCGCGCCCGCGCAGGCACAGGAAACCAGACCGAAGACCACCGAAATACGCAGGAGCCGTCCTCTGCAGGGTGCGAACACCAGCGCGACCATGCCGACCCCGGCGGCCAGCTCGCACAGACCATGCTGCAAAAAGGTAGTGGCAGGCAGAACGGCGCACACAGCATAGGCTGCGCCCACCGCCGCACCGATGAGCAGGCGCATCCGCGGAACAAACACCCCGGCAATCCGCGCGGTGGCAAGCAGGAGCAGATAGTCCATCGCCAGATTGACCGCTGCAAGCACATCGAGATAAATGACCATGCTGTCCCTCCCTGCTCTCTATGATAGCAGACCGGACGGGCAAATTTTGTCCAACGGGTGACCGGGCAAAAAAATTCCCCGACAGGGAAATCTGTCGGGGAAGGATATTTGTGTTAGACAAGTGTCATGGGAACGGTCAGCTGATTGCCGTTCGACAGGATGAGCACAATATTCATCGTGCCGGTGCGTCCCGAGACCAGAGGCTCCAGTGCCGTGCGGTACAGAACTACCTGATTGCCGCTGATGATGTACTGGGTACCCATAGCAAGCTGATTGCCGTCGAGCAGAACTGCCTGCACGACAACACTCGAGTCAATGTTGAGGTTGATGGTCACGTTCTGGTTTGCCGCATTGCCTGCGGTTGCGCTGAAAGTCACCGTCTGGGTGGCAAGGCTGGCCGAACCCGAATTCGAGGACGAGGACGAACCGCTGTTAGACGAGCTACTGCTGCCGCTTCCAAGGTAGATGGTCGCGGTCGGGTTGATACCCGTGCTCATAATGACCTGTACGGTGTACGTTCCGCTGGACAGACCGCTGAACGCATTCGACAGGATGCGGATGGAACCGGTGACCGGGTCATAGTCATACTGATAACCCGCCTGCAGGACACGGTCGCCCAGCATGACCGAGCGCACAGTGGCGTTATCCTCGGACACGATGGCCAGAATGACATCGCTTGCAGTGGACAGGTTGACTGTAGCCGGGGTCAGCGTGTGATTGGGCTGGCTGCGGTCAACCGAGACCGACGTGCCCTGAATGGTCGCCGACATGCCCTTGTTGAACGAGTAGGTCTGCGGCTCAATGGCGCTGACTGCACCGTTTGCCTGGAATACTGCATTCTGGATGGTACCTGTGCCCTCGATAGTCGCCGCGCCCTTGACAGTCAGCGACTCGACGAAAGCACCTGCCGACAGGCTCAGACGGTTTGCATCCTGCAAGGTGACCTTGCCAAAGCGTCCATTCAGCGTCAGCGGCATATTCTTATCGCCGTAGACGTTGATTTGCTTGAATCCGGATGCACCAGCCTGCAAGCTGGTCTGGGTCAGTCCGGCGGTGGTCATGACTGTGACCTGATCGATGTTCGTCGTACCGGCCGAGGTTACCTTGACCTCGCGACCGGTAAAGGGCGAGCTGATGTACAGTTCGGGGGCGGTGACGTTATTGAGCTGAACCGTGCCGCCTGCTGCAATCAGACGACCCTTGACGGTCACGTCGGACAGCGTGACTGCCGACTGGTTCAGTCCCTCACTGATGTACAGATTGCCCTGAATGGTCACGCCGGACAGCGTGCATGCGCTTGTAATGGTCACGTTTTTGGTGTCCGAATTGAGAGACGAACTGTTGTAGGTCGCACCGGCCTGATCTAAGATCGTGCCGGTGAAATAGTACAAGATCTTTGCCGCCTCGGCACGGGTCACGCTGCGCTGGGGCTGGAAGGTGCCGTCGGTGTAGCCCGACACATAGCCGTTATCAACCGCCCACTTAATATAAGGTGCGCTCCAAGTGGCAATCTTGGACTTGTCGCTGAAAGACAGCTGACTGGGTGTGACCGTTCCGGCATCGATCTTGCACAGTCTGCCCAGAATGGTCATGGCCTGCTCGCGAGTGATGGCCTTGTCCGGACCCATCTGGGTACTGGACAGACCGGAGATATAGCCGTACTTGACCGCGATGCGTACCGACTCGTAATACCACTGATCGGAATCGACATCTTTATACTGGCTCACGTCGGCCTGCTCGGTAAAACCGAAGGCGCGGTTGATGTAGCGCATGAACTCCGCACGGGAGATCTCAGCCGTGGGCGTGAACTCACCCTTGCCGTTGGCATTGATGACACCATGTACGCTGAGTGATCGGAAATATGGCTCCGACCAGTGGCCGGTGATATCATCTGCTGCAAAAGCCGCCGTCACAGCGCAGCTGCACACAATCAATATGGTCAGCAAGCTGCGAGCGATTTTTTTCATCATCATAGCGTTCCTCTCTTTCCGGTTGCTGGAATGATAGTTCATTATAGCAGTTTTCGTGATCGATTTCCAGTCTAAAGCGGCGATTTACACACTGCGCGCGTAGCGCACGAACTGTCTCCCCTTGCGGCTGACACCGCCAAGCTCGACAATGCGGGCACGACCCAGACCGCGCACGGTGATACGATCGCCGGGTGCAACATCGGCATCGGGCTTGAGGCACTGCATCTGGTTGAGGAAGACCGTGCCCTTGTCGATGCGCTCCTGCATCTGCGCACGGGACAAGCGGAAAATAAGCGCGGCCACGCTGTCCAGCCGGAGAGATGCCACCGAGCCTTCCCCGTCCTCCTCATTGACCTCGGGTGAACGGAAATCGGTCAGCGCAATCTGACTGAGCATGACGCGCTTGCGTCCGGCACGCAGAAAGTTCATCAGAATAAATTCTGCCATGTCCTCGGTGACAAAGAGCTCGGCACCGTCGTCATGCAGCAAGATATCACCGACCACTGCGCGTTCGATGCCCAGACCCATGAGAGCACCCAAGTAATCACGATGGGACAAGGTATCTGCTGGACTCTTTTCCGCGCGCAGCAGCGCAAGCGGGCTGTTTTCCGACTTGATCGCGTCCTCAGCGGTCAGATAGTCGGGCAAAAACAACGCCATCACGCGCTCGGCATCCGGGTAACCGCCCCAAAATACCGTCTGCGCCGTGATTCCAGTCTCACGTGCAGCCTTGACGCACAGTGTGCGCTCGCGCAGATCAAGAAAGCGCGTGTGGGTCAGGTACGACCGCTCCTGGCTGACCTCATACTTATCAAAGAACTGCTGAAGCAGCATTTTATCCTCTGCTGTCTGCGCGAGTGCGCGCACAGCCTGTTCGCGGGTTTTCATACATTCCTCCTGATTCCGGCTGTCTGCACAAACCGGACTTTTTACCATTATACCACACCAAGTGCGAATTTTAAAAGGACGCCTTCAAGCTGGCATTTTTTTCTATGTATCACTCTACCATGTGTCCCACAGTTGTTATATAATAAAGTACACAAACTGACAGGATTGTGAGGGGATTTCGGATGGAAGATCGTTTGACCGCGGAAGCCATCATACGGCATCTGCACACTACACGCCTGGGACGTAAATTACTGATCGAGCCGTCTGTCGACTCGACCAACACGCAGGTCAAACAGCGCTTCGGCAATGAGGATGAGGGTTTTGTCCTGCTGGCCGAGGAGCAGACCGCCGGACGCGGTCGACTGGGACGACAATTTGTGTCCCCGGCAGGCAGCGGACTATATATGTCCATCGTACTGCATCCTGATTTACCGCTCGAGCGCATTTCTTTGCTCATGCTCATCTCGGCTGTCTCGATCTGCGAAGCGCTTGAGCACCAGTGCGGCATCTGGCCGAAAATCAAGTGGGTTAATGATGTCTTTATCCGCGGATACAAGTGCGCGGGCATCCTGACCGAATCTTCCTTCTCGACCGGCGGCAGTAAACCGGACTTTTCGGTCGTTGGCATTGGCGTGAATCTGAAATTTGACCGTGAAGCTTACCCCGAACTTGCAGCCATCGCAGGCAGTATCTGGGACGAAACCCACCACTTACCTACCCGTGCACAACTCGCAGCATCCATCCTCAATGCGTTTGAACCGTGGTATGATAAGCTGCTTGTCGGAGAAAGTAAAGAACTGTTGCAGGCATATCGCAGCCGTATGAATTGCCTGCGTAAACGTATCATGGTCAGTTCTCCACAGGGACAGTATCCTGCAACTTGCGTGGATTTGACCGATGAGGGTAATTTGGTGATTGTCGATCAGAATGGCACACAGACCATTCTGCGCGCCGGTGAAATCAGCGTCCGGCTGTGACGCTTCCAAACCGCCGAACCCATTCCCGCCCGCAGGCGACAAGCGGGTCCGGGTCTGCGACCCGGCGCGATCCAGCCGCGCAGGCTGGCCCGTCCAGGTGGAACCTGGTCGCCATCCGCAGATGGCGAAATACCCCTTTTGAAACCCGGTGTCCGACCCGGGTTTCAACTTAAATAAACAAAAGAAAAAGACCGTCCCATCGGACGGTCTTTTTTAGAACTTGCGCGATCTGCGGATCGCGCTTTCTTTTTTCATTTTTGTTGATTTTCCCTCGCGGGAGATCGTGAAAACCAAAAGGGATTCCGCGGCCTGCGGGCCACAGCTCAGGGCTCTGCCCTAAGAACCCGCAGCCTTTCGAGAAAGGCTGGCGAAAGCTTCAATTTTGCCGTTTTTTTGAGTTATCCGCGCTGTCGAAAAAACAAACTTACGGCTTAAACCTCCATGATAATCGGCAGGATCATCGGGCTACGCTTTGTTTTCTTAAACAAATAGTTACTCAGCGCACTCTTGAGTGCACTCTTAATACCATTCCAATCACGCACGCCCTCGTCTAAGCAGCGATCAAGCGCCATTTGCGACTGAACGCGCAACTCTTCCATGAGATCTTCGGCCTCACGGACATAGATGAAACCTCTGGAAACAATATCCGGTCCAGCGATGACCACGCCGCTCTCCTTATCGATTGTGACCACGACAACCAGCAAGCCATCCTCAGCCAAGTGTTTACGGTCACGCAGAACGGCTGCGCCGACATCACCAATCCCCAGGCCGTCGATCAAAACACGGCCTGCCGGAACCATCGGGCACAGGCGTGCCGAGCGCTCGTCCAACTCAATGGGACGGCCGATCTCGGTAATGATGACATTGCGCGGATCGACCCCCATCTCCTCGGCCAGAGCTGCGTGCTTTTGCAGCATGCGATGCTCACCGTGTACCGGGATAAAGTACTTGGGCTTGCACAGACCAATCATCAGCTTCTGCTCTTCCTGGCAGGCGTGACCGGATACGTGAATGGCTGCATTACGGTCATAAATGACCTCTGCGCCCTTGCGGTACAGCTCATTTACCATGTTAGAAACCGACTTCTCATTGCCCGGAATCGCCGATGCCGCAATCAGGATGCGGTCACCGGTCACGACCTCGACCTGCTTATGGCTGGAATACGCCATGCGGTAGAGTGCGGACATGGTCTCACCCTGCGAACCGGTGGACACGATGCACAGTTTGTTCTGCGGATAGCGATTGATCGTGGTCACGTCGATGAGCACCTTGCCATCGTCGTGCAGGTAACCGAGTTCCTGTGCAACCTGAGTGATCTTCTCCATGCTGCGTCCGCAGACTGCAACCTTTCGTCCGAAACGTGCGGCGATGTCCAGAATTTGCTGGAGGCGGCTGACATTGGAGGCAAAGGTTGCGATGATGATACGCTGGTCACAGTTCTTAAAGAAATTCTCCAGCGACTGACCGACAACCTTCTCACTGGGCGTATAGCCGCTGCGCTCGACGTTGGTCGAGTCGCTCATCAGCGCCAGAACGCCCTCGCGTCCGAGCTCACCAAAGCGTGCCAGATCGATCATCTCACCGCTAACCGGGGTCAGGTCGACCTTAAAGTCACCCGTATGGATGATCGTGCCGAGCGGCGTGCGGATGGCCAGTGCAACCGAGTCCGCGATCGAGTGGTTGGTATGGATGAACTCGATCGTAAAGCAGCCAAGCCTGATCACATCCCCAGCCTTGACTGTGTTCATGCGCACCTTCTCGGGCATGCGGTGCTCAGCCAGCTTGGTCTGGATGATGCCGCAGGTCAGGCGGGTGGCGTAGATCGGTGCATTGACTTCGCGCAGTACATACGGAATTGCGCCGATGTGATCTTCATGACCGTGGGTGATCAGATAGCCGCGCACCTTCTTCTGGTTGCGCTTGAGGTAGGTCGTGTCCGGAATCACTAGGTCTACACCCAGCATGTCGTCGTCTGGGAATGCCAGTCCGCAGTCGACCACTACAATGTCGTTGCCATACTCGATGACCGTCATGTTCTTGCCGATCTCATTGAGACCGCCGAGCGGTATAATCTTCAGTTTTTCTTTCATAACTTCGATATCACTTTCCTTTGTCGTTTTACAATTTGGTTGAATCTTCATACGCCGGTCTTTCCGGCTTTCTCTCTTGTGACGAGGCCGCATCTTCGCGCCTCAAAGTACCATCAAAAAAATGGAACGGGTTACTCCCAGAAAGCAAGCTTTCACAGCCCGCCCTTTCCGCACCGTGGGGGCAAACACTGACTTTACTATAACACGTTTCTGCCGATTTGTACAGTGGGGTGCGTCCGCGCACGGTCGACACAGACCGCCAGACATGCCGTAAAATCCGGCGGCTAGCGCTCCGTTTTGTTACCGTTCTGTTACCTAAAATTTCGACAAGCATAAATCTAAAAAAAATCCAGTTACAGAATGGTTAAAATTTTTGAAATTTAAAGGCAATTTCTGTTATATTTATTTTATATATTACTTTATGTAATCGAATTTCAATTTTTTTCAAAAAATCGTTTGACAAAGCCGGGTGAGGCGGGTATGATAGCACCTACGGATTGGTAACAAACCGGTTACAATCCAAGTTTTTTGTCCATTTATGCGTATTCAGACGCACAAACCAAGAAAAACGAGGAGATTTTTTGTATGAAAATTCGATGTATGAAAACCATGAGACGCTTCGCTGGTATGCTCGCCATCGGCTGTGTGCTGAGCACCGGAAGCGCTCTGGCTTATACCACCACGACGGAGAACGGCAGCGCTGCGGATGCAGTCATGGCAGCTCTCCCCTACGGCTACCTGTCGGCTTCCGCTGAGACCGTTGTTGACTCGGCCAGCGCAACCGAAGACATGCAGGCAGCCAAGAATCAGGTCGAGGAGGAAGAGCGTCAGGCTCGCGAGGCAGCGGCTGCGGCAGCAGCGGCGGCAGCGGCTGAGGCACGCATCAACCAGCTGGTGAACGGCTCGGTCACTCCGCACTCGATCAGCAAGAGCAGATCTCTGGCAGCTGACTCTGTCATCAAGAACAACTTCAAGAAGTTGGGCAACTACCGCCTGTCCTTCTACTGCCCCTGCGCAACCTGCAACGGCCGCTCGGATGCCAAGACTAAGATCGGTACCAAGATGGCAGAAGGCCGTACCATCGCAGTTGACTCCCGCGTCATCCCGCTGGGCAGCCGCGTTTACATCGACGGCTACGGCGTATTTATCGCTGAGGATACCGGCGGAGCAATCAAGGGCAACCGCATCGACGTCTGTGTCGCAAATCACAGCCGCGCTTACCAGTTTGGCATTGATTATGCCGATGTTTACCTGATCGGTTAAGTTACAAATAAGTTACAAAATTCAGCCGTTTTTATATATTTTCAACTTTTAGGGCGTTCAAAACGCCCTTTTTTCATTGTTTACAAAGAAAACTTGCATTTTATGGAATCTTGTGCTATACTATATGCAATTGTGAAACGAACGGCAGCCCATTGGCCGGCGTCGCAAGGCGGCGTATCCCACCAGTTTAAGAGGAGAATTTTATGAGATTTCTGAGCGTGAAAACAATTGTGCGCGGCGCGTCTGCGCTGGCGCTGTGTGCCTCCCTCAGCCTGGGCACCGCACTGGCTTACAACGGTGACCCCGAACTCGCATATACGACCCCTGCACCCAAGGCAACTACTTCCACCACTGCTACCACCACGGCACAGTCCACCAAGGCAGCCGCTCCCGTGATCGCAGCTTCGGCTTCTACCGACCGTCTCCAGCAGCTCATCTCGGGCGAGATCGTGACCCGCACGGTTGAAAAGCTGGACACACTGGCAGCAGATACCCAGATCACCCAGAACTTTAAAAACCTCGGTTCCTTCCGTCTGTCCTTCTACTGCACCTGTGAAAAGTGCTGCGGCGCTTACGCCACCGGACTGACCAAGTCGGGCACTACCGTCACCGAGGGCCGTACCATCGCAGTTGACCCCAAGGTCATCCCGCTGGGCAGCCGTGTTTACATCGACGGTTACGGCGTATTCATCGCAGAAGATGTCGGCAGCGCGATCAAGGAAAACAAGATCGACATTGCCGTTGGCAATCACGAGCAGGCACTCAAACTTGGCATCGACGAGGCAACCGTTTACCTGGTTTCCGGTGCTTGATCTATCCCGAATATGTGCAGTTTTAAGGACGCTTATGCGTCCTTTTTTCATGCTCGTATTTTTCCGAAACCTCACCCTGTTTTTTACCTTCTCTTACATTATATATAAAGGTATTCACCCGCCTTGACACCTGTCGACCTGCCTTGCACGCAGGCCGTTTTTCTGTTATAGTATAAGGTATCGAAAACGAGGTGAATGTATTATGAACGCTGCCACGCGCCGCGAACAAATTTTGCAGCTGCTGAGCCAGTCGAGCGGCCCGCTGTCCGCTACCGCGATCGCTTCCCGCTTTTCGGTCAGCCGACAGATCATCGTCGGCGATATCGCCTTGCTGCGCGCCGCAGGCGCAGACATCACCGCAACGCCCCGCGGCTATCTGCTCGAGCGTCCAGAGGCACAAAACCACGTTGAAATCAATATTGTATGCGAGCACGCAGATGATCGTCTGGCCGAAGAGCTGTACACCGTGGTCGATCTGGGCGGTGCCCTAATCGACGTGACCGTCGAGCATTCGATCTACGGGCAGATCTGTGCCCCCCTGCATATCTACTCACGTTTTGACGCAGACGCCTTCCTGAGCAAGCTGGAGCGCGAGAACGCACGTCCGCTGTGTAATCTGACCGGCGGCATTCATCTGCACCGTCTGCGCTGTCCAAACGCCGAAGTACAGGCACGCGTCTTGCAGGCACTCAAGGACAAAGGATTTCTACTCGAACGCTGACTGCACAAAACTGCCCCTTGGGGCAGTTTTTTTATTGTCTCATTTGTGTCTTGACATCTATCTTGATAGCTGATATGATAGATTGCAGTCAGAGTTATCTGACTGGTTGTCAAATATCCTGTTGTCACACAAAAAAGGAGTCTTTTTCTATGTCCAGTCAAAAGCTGTACCGCATGGTTGTCGCAGCCCTGCTGTGCGCCGTCGGTATCCTCATCCCCATGTTCTCTCCCATTAAAATTACGCTCGACCCGGCATCCTTCACGCTGGCCAGCCATGTCGCGCTGTTCCTCGCGATGTTCGTCTCGCCCGGTGTCGCAGTTGCAGTATCCATCGGCACCACGCTGGGCTTCTTCCTCGCAGGCTTCCCGATCACGGTCGTTCTGCGTGCTGCCAGCCAGATCGTCTTCGCCGTCGTCGGCTCGCTCTACCTGCGCCGTCATCCCGACCTTGCCCTGCATCCCACCCGTCCGCAGACCCTGCTATTCAGCTTCCTGATCGGTATTCTGCACGGTGTCGGCGAAGTCCTCATTATCCTACCGTTCTACTTTGGTGGTTCTATGGCAGCCTACGAGGCAAAGGGCTTCTTCGTCAGCGTCATCCTGCTCGTGGGCGTCGGCACGGTCATTCACTCCATGGTCGACTACAGCATCGCATCGGTCATCTGGTCGCCGCTGCGTCAGGTCATCCGTCCGAGCGCGCTGTGCGACACTTCCAAGCAGGCATAACTTATCTCATCAAAAAAGCACTTCCAATCGGAAGTGCTTTTTTTCATGCAAACAGAAGGCCGGCGCAGCGATGATACGCCGCGCCGGTTTCCCCTTCTCTTACTTTTTCTTGCCTTTTTCTGATATGATGCAAAATTACTTCTTGAGTGCGTTTACGTAAGCGAGAATAACCTCGATGGAATTCTCGACGCCCAGACGACCGGCGTTGATGCACAGATCGTAATGGTCGCTCTTGCCCCATACCTTACCAGTATAGTAGTTGTAATAGGTCGAGCGCTGCTTATCCATCTTCTCGAGCGCTGCGCGCGGAGACTTGCCGGACAGCTCATAATCGTCATGGGTCTGGATGCGCTGCAGGCGATCATCTGCCGAACCGGTGATGAAGAAATCAAAGCGGTTCTCATACTCGCGCAGGACATGGTCTGCGCAGCGTCCAACCAGAACGGCCGGGCCGCTGTCTGCGATCTCACGGATGATGTTTGCCTGTGCCAGGAACAGCTGATCGGTCAGGGACATGCCATTGAGACCGGTAGAGCCAAACATGGTCAGCGAATAGAGCAAGCTGTTGGTTGCACGCTTGTCAAGCTGCTCAAACAGATCCTCGCTGAAGCCGCTCTTCTTTGCAGCACGGGAAATCAGCTCCCGATCATAGAATGGAATACCCAGACGAAGCGCGAGCTTACGTCCGATCTCGCGGCCACCCGAGCCATACTGTCTGCCGATGGTAATAATGAGATTGTTTGCCATAATGACCCCTCCATTCTATGTGAAACTTGCATAATGTTTCTGTCATCATTATGGCACACATTATGCAAGTTGTCAACCGAAAGCAAAAATTTTTTCACACGCACCGGTTTCAGTAACAGGTGCGTGTGAAAAAAGGTGGATTATTCGCCTTCTACAAGCATTTTGCCAACTTTATAGATATCGCCTGCACCCATGGTCAGCACGAGGTCACCCTCGCCTGCTTCCCGTCTGAGGTAATCGGCAATCTCCTCAAACGAACCCAAGCTGACTGCACCCGGAATCTCGCGTGCCAGATCGTCGGACGAAATACCGATCGTGTTCTGTTCGCGTGCGGCATAAATCGGTGCCAGCACGGCCTGATCGCACAGCTTGAGCGCTTCCACAAACTCTGCGAACAGTGCCTTGGTACGCGTGTAGGTGTGCGGCTGGAATGCGCAGAAAATGCGCTTAAAGTCCATCTGACGTGCGGTGTTGAGCGTTGCACGCATTTCGGACGGGTGATGTGCATAGTCGTCCACGACCAGTGCGCCGGTAGACATACGTCCTGTCAGCTCAAAGCGACGGGACGAACCCTTAAACTGTGCCAGACCGGCAGCAACCAGCTCACCGCGCACTTCGAGGAAGGAAGATACCGCGCAGCATGCCAGTGCATTCATCATATTATGACGGCCGGGAACCGACAGGTTAACATGGGTGTACAGCTCGTTGTTGACCAATACGTCAAACGAGTAATAACCGTTGTTCAGCGTTACATTTGCCGGACGTACATTCGCCGTGAGTGCGGTACCAAAGGTCATAATCTTGCGATCAATGCCCTGCACCGCCTGCATGGCGTTGTCGTCGTCCGCGTTGACAACGACCAGACCATTGGCCGGGGTCAGCTGACAGAATGCACGGAACGAATGGATGATGTCGTCGAGATCCTTAAAGAAGTCCAGATGATCGGCTTCAACGTTGAGTACAACGGCAATGGTCGGCGCAAAGGACAGGAAAGAATTGCAGTACTCGCAGGACTCTGCGACAAAGCACTCGTGACCACCGATGCGCAGTGTGCCGCCGATGGCGGGCAGATTGCTGCCGACCATGACCGTCGGGTCAAGCGCAGCCTGCATGGCAATGAGCGTCATCATGGACGTGGTGGTCGTCTTACCGTGGGTACCGGACAGGCAGATGACATCCTGGTAGTCGGTCATCAGGCAGCCCCACGCCTGTGCGCGCTCCATAACCGGGATGTTCAGCTCGTGCGCACGGACGATTTCCGGGTTATCGTCGTGTACGGCAGCCGTGCGGATGACGAGCGACGCGCCCTCAACGTTCTCTGCCGCGTGGCCATAGTGAATGACCGCGCCCAGACGCTCCAGGCGTTCGGTGACAGCCGAGTGTGCACGGTCGGAACCGGTGACCAGTACACCCATGCTCAAAAGCAGTTCACCGAGCGAATTCATCGAGACACCGCCGATTCCGACAAGGTGAATGGTTTTTTTATGTTCAATAAAGGGCTTGATGGACAATTCCATGCGCATAGCCTCCAATTTATGATAAATATAGATTTGGTCTATGTATTATTATATGAGAAAGCAGACAGAATATCAAGCAGGAACATCGCTGCGGCATCCAAACAAAACCGTGTAAAGGAGACATCTTTTATGGAGATTACCGAGATCAAATTCCGCCGCTTCCCCAGACAGGGACGGCTGCTCGCCCTGGTATCGGTCACATTCGACGACGTGTTCGCCGTGCACGACATCAAGGTCATCGCTGGTGACGACCATCTGTTCCTCGCCATGCCCGCGCGCCGCACATCAGACGGACGATATCACGACATCGTGCATCCCATCGGCCCGCTCGTACGCCGGGAACTGGAATGTCAGGTGCTTGCAGAGTACCGCCGGCTGACCGAAGCGCACGCAGGATAGACAGTTTGGCTTGCAACCTGCTCCGGAATGCGCTAAAATATACATGCTTTTAAATTTTGAAGGAGTAGAATGCAATGCGCGTTATGATCTTATCGGTGACCGCGGGGTTTGGTCACCACGCGACCGCAAAGGCGGTTGCAGATATGCTGCGTGACAAAGGGGCAACCGTAGAAACCGTCGATGTTTACACTTACATCAGCAAGATCGTCAAGGAAACCATCGACAAGGGCTATCTGTTCACCTCCAAGCACACGCAGGAGCTGTACCGACTGGTCTATCTGTTAGCGGAAAACCGCGGCAGCGGCTATTTTTCCACCCGCATGTCCATCATCAACATCGTCAACGCGCTGGGCGCGACCAAATTTGCCCGCGTGGTCAACGATTTCGCACCGGATGCCATTGTGTGCACCCACGTCTTCGCCGCACAGCTGGTGGACGACCTCAAACAGCGTTCGCTGCTGACTGCGCCCACCATCGGCATCATCACCGACTACACCCTGCATCCTTACTGGGAGGAAGTGCCGCGCATCGAGTACATCGTGACGGCGAGCGAGCTGCTCACCCATCGCGCGGTCAAAAAGGGCATCGAGGTCAACCGCATCCTGCCCTTTGGCATCCCGATTCATCCCAAGTTTAACCAGCCGATCGCGCAGCAGGATGCACGCGAACAGCTGGGTCTGGAACCCGACCGTCCGACCATCCTGATGATGGGCGGCAGCATGGGATACTCGGACAACAAAAAGCTGATTTTGCAGCTTGGTCTGTGCGGTATCCCCTTCCAGCTGCTTGTCGTCTGCGGCAACAATAAAAAGCAGTACGCCGAGATGGTCAGCATGGCCGACACGCTCACCGGCCCGTGCACGCTGCATCCTTATGGCTTCGTAACCAACGTCGAGGTCATGATGAGCGCTGCCGACTGCATCATCACCAAGCCCGGCGGCCTGACCGTTTCCGAGGCGCTGGCCAAGAACCTGCCCATGATTCTGGTCAATCCCATTCCCGGACACGAGGAACGCAATGTGGAATTCCTGCTCAACAACGGCATGGCCTGTCTGGTCACCAAGACTTTCCCGGTCGATGAAGCGGTCTACCACCTGTTCATGAGTCCCCAGCGTCTGCGCACCGTGCGCGAGACCATGCACGCCATCGCGCATCCCGATGCCACCGAGCGGCTGTGCAATTTCATCCTGAACGACCTTATCCCCTGACCGCATCTGCGCCGTCCACACCCTGTGGACGGCGTTTTTCTGTTTCCGAATTTTCCTGCCGATCGCTGAAATCCACACGGCTCGGTCATTGACCCAGAGCGCACGGCGCATGCGTACCGCGCCACACCATCCAGATGTCCGAGCCCGTCCGCCCCGATGTACTTCAGCAGGCGGTCAAGGCTGCGCTGCTGCGTTTTCCGCACATGATGATCGGCATTGAAGCCACCGACACCCAGCTGCGCTACCGCATCAACGTGGCAGACCCGGTCGTTCTGCCCTTCGACGGTCTGTGGAAGCGCTACTGCATCGGCACCGAGGACACCAATGGCTTCCTGTTCCTGGTCGGCTATCAGGACGACAAGATCTACATGGAATACCAGCACAGCACCTCTGACGGTCGTGGTTTCGAGGAGTTCATCCGCTGCGTGCTGTTCAACTACCTCAAGCTGTGCGGCAAGCCGGTCGAGAACGACGGCACCGTGCGCGGTCTGGACTCGGTCTACACCATTAAGGAGAGCGAAGACGCTTACAGCCATCTGGCAGACAGCTACTCGAGCGAAGGCATCTATCAGCAGCCTGCCGCGCTGCACGCCGAGGAGCTGACCGACGTGGGCGACCAGCCCGAGGTCATCACCGAGGTCACCTTCCCCTTCGAGCAGCTGCACAAGGCAGCCAAGTCCATGGGCGCCAGCCCGCTGAGCGTCATTGCACCGCTGTTCAGCCGTGCGTTCCGCCAGAAGTTCGGCAAGGACTCGGACGCGCCGGTCATCTCCCAGATTCCGGTCGACCTGCGTCCGTATGTGCCCAGCGCGACGACTCGTTACTTCATCTGCTTCCTCGACCTGCCCTACGAGGCATCGTACGACGATCTGCCGTTTGAGGAAGTCTGCCGCCGCACCAAGGCCTTTCTGAAAGACCAGATGCTGCCCGAGCGTCTGCTGTTCCGCGCCAAGCGTGCAAGCGACGTGTGCCGCGAGCTGCACGAGCGCGACATCCCGCTCGCAGAAAAGGAAGCCGAGGCTTCCAATCTGTCCAAGAACTTCGTACTCGAGGACAGCTTCCTCATCACCAACGTCGGCGAGTTCCGTCTGCCCGAGTCCATGAAACCCTACGTGCTCGACTACGGTGCCGTTCTGCCCTGCGCAAGCCAGCCGTGTGCGATGCTGATCTCGTCCTACAACGGCAACATGAAAATTTCCATTGCTCAGCGCGGACACGACCTCGATCTGCCGACCATGTTCAGCAACTATCTGGCATCTCTCGGTGTCCACACCCGTCTGTACAGCTATCCCTTCCGCGTTACCTGGTACGACGGCATGACGGCTTCCAAGGCATACCGCCTGTAAGTCCTCTAAATGCAAAAACAAAGCCCTGCATCCGACCAGGATGCAGGGCTTTTTACTTTACTTTGCCAGGTGTTCACCGTCGTAGCGAGTGACGTGGAACATATAGCGCTTGGTCTTGGCCGGGAATCCCAGCTCACCGAGCACATCAACCAGATGATTCATCAGGTCGGGGCGTTCATCGCGCTGGGACAGCGAAATTTTGAGCGTATCGCGATAGGAGCTGACCAGCACGCCGAGCGGCTGATGGGCGCACGGCAGGATAGCACCGTAATCCTCAATGTACTTCTCCATGCTAACCGGCACACGGAAGGGGCCGATGTTGGTCAGAATGAAGCTGTCTCGACGGATATAATTGCGCGCCTGTTCGCGCATCAGCTGTTCCTTCTCCGCGATGGGCATGTCAGCCTGATGGCCGTCCTGTACGCGCTTTGCGTTCTTAAGTGCCCAGAAGGCTGCGTGCGGCAGGGCGCGCTGAGTGTCAAAGTACTCACTCATACGGCGTGCTGCCTCGACAACCGGCAGTTTGAAATACTCATAGTGGAAGGGCAAATCGAGCAGTGCGACAAAGAAGCGCACGGTTGGCGTGCGGATATAGGTGCGCAGATCCATGGGCACCTCAGCGACGATATTGTCCGTGCGGTCGGTTCCAACGTAGTAGGTACGATGGAGGGCATGACACAGTGCCGCCATAAGCAGGGTCAGGGGCGAAATATCATTGTTTTTTACAAACTTGTGCAGCTTGGGGAAAAAAATTGTGATTTCCGCCGTCCACTCGTTTTCATCTTCCATGTTATCGAACTCGGGCAGGTGCAGCGCGAGCACATCAGGATAGTGATTATCCGACGACTGCTGCGCCTTGCGCAGCTTGATAAAGCCGTCTTCGTTCTCTTCCTGCTGATAATCGGTGTCCAGCGTGCGGATAGAACCGTCATTCTCGACCGGCTTGCCACACAGTTTGAGATAGTAATAGAGCACGCACTTGATGAACTCATTGAAACCACGGCCATCCGAAGTGCAGTGCTGATACTCCATGTAAATGGTCTTGTCCTTGTAGCCGCAGGTAAACAAATAGCCGTTGTTATCGTCCGAACCGATGTAATAGGGCGAGATATCGTCAAAAGGCAGCACGACCGGCGGCTTTTCCAGCAGGCGATAGCGATACTGCTTGTCGCCGCGGGTCAGGCCAAGACCCATCTGCGGAAAGCGCAGCAGGGCGATCTTGAGCGCCTCCTGCAGCGTCTCTGGCTGGACGGTTTCGGTCATGCGAATGATGTGTCTGGGTGCTGTGGTCAAATCACAGTGGGTGGCATACATAAAAATACAGCCATAGCTGTCCACGTCGAGCAAATGGTTGATTGCATGGTTGCGCATATACAGATTCATAACGAAACTCCTCATGTCCCTCCCGGGTGACCGGGTTATATGTCTTCTCACTACCTTGCTGGGTTCTCGATTTGGATACAATATTCATACACCACTGCACAGACACAAAACCTGTGCAATCGGATACTTTTATTATAGCTCTGCCCGCGTAATTTCGCTACATACCTTCGGACAAAAAATATATGGTTTCAATTATGCATTTTTGTTTCTTTCGTCTTGTAATTTTACATAAAACAAACAAAACCAGTCCATTTTGGACTGGTTTTGTACGATTTTGTCACTTTGTCTTCGCATTTGTCGAATCAAAGTAGTTACACCACTTTTGCCCTCTTATGCGTTTTCCTCGACCGCCTGCGCAATCACGCGATAGGCCTCAATCAGGCGCTCTTTCGACCATGCGGCGTTTGCCGGACTGGTCGACGGCAGGCAGACGGCCTCGATACCGGTCTTGTCCTGACACAGCTTGCGGTAGTACTTATGCGAGGTCGCACCGGTGCAGAAAATCGCCTTGACCTGGGTCTGGGCGATGAGCCAGGGCAGATCGTTGGGCTCGGGATTGCGGATGGACGTATCGCTCGCACCGCGAATCTCACACGCTGCCAGCGTGTCCCACATGGCGATATGATGGCGCAGCGCAAGACTGCGCTTTTGCTCGATCGTCCGGGGTGCTTCCTCCCCAAACACGGCCGCCAGCACCGGCCAGAAGCGGTTCTGCGGATGACCGTAGAAAAATGCCTGCTCACGCGACTTGGGACTGGGAATGGAACCCAGAATGAGTACCCGGGAGTCGGGTGCAAAGAGCGGCTGGAAATTGTGGGTGACGCGGGTATATTCCATTCATGTCTCCTCCTCGATGACCTTCAAAAAGGCACGGAAGGCCGACGGCAGGGCATAATCGCCGCGCAGCGCGGACGGCGTTACCCAAGTAAGGTCTTCCACCGGCTCGGACAGCTCGACGTAGTAGCCGGTCATGTGCCACTCGATGTGTGTGAAAATGTGCTTTGCCGGGCGTAGTGACAGCATGCGCTCCACCTTCCAGCCGTCAGCCGCGAGCTGGTCGCGCAGAGCAGACGGTTCGAGCGGGTGCTCGTAGGCTGGAAGTTCCCACATGCGCGCGAGCAGACCGGTGTCCGGTCGCTTGCGAATGCCGACCAGACCGCCGCAGCGCGGCAGCAATACCGTGCGGTGCACGACCGTGCGCGCCTTCTTGGGTGTGCGCACCGGGATGCGGTCGGTGGTCTGTTCGTGACAGGCGCGGCACAGGTGCATGAGCGGACAGTCGCCGCAGCGCGGTGCACCGTTCGGAATGCATACGACCGCGCCCAGCTCCATCATCGCCTGATTGAACGCACCCGGGCGGTCGTGCGGTATGATAGCCGCCACCTGCGCCCGCATGTCCTTTTTGACCTTGGCATCGTCGATCGGACGCTCGTCGCCCGTAATGCGTGCGACCACGCGCAGAACGTTGCCATCGACTGCCGGTTCTGCAATGTCAAAGGCGATGGACGCCACCGCACCCGCGGTGTAATCTCCGATTCCCGGCAGTTTTAACAGTGCAGCATGGTCTGCGGGCATCTGTCCGCCGTAGGTGTCGCAGATGACCTGCGCCGCCTTGTGCAGGTTGCGCACCCGGCTGTAATAGCCCAGTCCCTCCCACAGTTTGAGGTAGGTTTCCTCAGACGCGTCGGCCAGGTCACGCACGGTCGGGCAGGCTGACAGAAACCGCTCATAATAAGGAATAACCGCCTCGACTCGCGTCTGCTGCAGCATGATCTCGGACAGCCAAATCCGATAGGGATCACGCGTCCTGCGCCAGGGCAGGTCGCGGTGTCCGGCATCATACCACGCGAGCAACGGCTCGGTTACCGCTCCGGTCACTTGAGCAACGTGGCGCTGTCGCCCACGTAATACATGGTAAAGGTTGCGTTTGCGACCTCGATGCCGTCGGAGTCGGTCACGTCCACGCCGTAGACTGCCGTCGTGCGTCCGACCTTGATCTCACAGGTCTTTGCAATCAGGTTCTTGCCCTGCTTGCCCGGGCGCAGATAGTTAATGGATGCGTTCAGCGTCACACCCACGCGGCCATAGGATGCCGCTGCCGTGCCGGCTGCTACGTCACACAGCGCAAAGATTGCACCGCCGTGCGCATTGCCGAGCGGATTTAAGTTATCGGGCTTGGCGGGCAGCTCGATCTCGGCGTAGCCCTGCCGGATATGGTTAACACGCAGTCCCATCAGTTCGTTAAAGCCTCCGTTCTCCTGTCGCTGACGGAGATAGGCCAATGCATCTGCCATATTTGTACATCCTTTCTCATTGGGTAATTTTTTCAGATTGGTGCTATCATATCATATTTTACCCCCTGCTTCAACTCTTCCACCCGCTTCATCTGCCTGATTTTGCTGTCTTTTGCCCCATTCTGCGCAGCTGACAGAAGCATCCGCGAGAACCGGGCGAGTTTTGTCGGTTTTCACATTGACAAAACGGTTAGGTTTAGCTTACAATAATGCATGAGAAGTTAACCTATGGCAACAAAATGGAGGAATCGAAAAAACATGAAAAAAACGCTTGCGGGACTGAAGCCCGGGCAATCCGGTGTGGTGGACGGCCTGACGGCTGCGGGGGCAGTCAAGCGGCACTTCCTCGATATGGGCATCACCAAAGGCGTGCGCATCACGGTTGAGCGCATCGCGCCCTTCGGCGACCCGATCGCGGTGCGCCTGCGCGGATATAGTTTATCACTGCGGCGGGACGAAGCCGCCAAAATCGAACTGGAGGGCTAAGCCATGCATACACTTGCAATCATCGGCAACCCGAACAGCGGCAAGACCACCCTGTTCAACCGTCTGACCGGTTCCAACCAGCACGTTGGCAACTGGCCCGGTGTCACAGTCGATCGAAAAACCGGTCACATCAACTATCAGGGCAAGCGTACCGACGTGGTCGACCTGCCCGGTATCTATTCGCTCTCTCCCTACACCCAGGAGGAGATCATCGCGCGCGAGTTCGTACTGTCCGACGAGCTGGACGGTATTTTGAACATCGTGGACGCAACCAATCTGGAACGTAACCTGTACCTGACCATGCAGCTGATCGGTTTGGGTCTGCCCATGGTCATCGCGCTCAACTTCATCGACGACGTTGAGTCGCAGGATATTCATATCGACTGCAAAAAGCTGTGCGAGCGTCTGGGCGTGCCGGTCTATCCGATCTCGGCACGACGCGGTCTAGGCATGGACGCACTGCTCAAGGCGGTCACCGGCGAAATGCAGCCGCCCACCCATCAGCCTGCCTACCTGCACGGCGTAGGTGCAGCCATTCGACGCGGTGCCGAAATTCTGGAGCAGACCAACATCCGTGCGTGCAGCCGTCCGTTCTACGCGGCCAAACTGCTCGAGGACGACTCGCAGATCGTCTCGCACGTCCAGCTGTCCCTCGAACAGCGACAGGAAATGGACGATCTGGCCGACGCGCTCAGCGCACACGAAATCGGACACGATCACGAGATGATGTTCGCGGACGCGGTCTATGATTACATCGAAGGCGTAGTGCGCGACAGCGTGCGCAAACCCGCCCATCCCAAACTCACCCCGACCGAGCGCATTGACAAGGTCGTCATCAACAAATGGCTGGCTGTGCCGATCTTCATCGCCATCATGGCACTTATGTTCTGGACAACCTTCGGCCCGGTGGGTGAATGGCTCAAGGGTATTTTTGAGACACTCATTCAGGGCAAGTTATCTCCTTGGCTGGAAAGCACCCTGCTTGCAGCCGGTGCGTCCGACTGGGTCATCGGTCTGGTCTGTGACGGCATCATCGGCGGCGTCGGCGGCGTCGTCTCCTTCCTGCCGCAGATCGTCCTGCTGTTCTTCTTCCTGTCTATGCTGGAAGACACCGGCTACCTCGCGCGCATCGCGTTCATCATGGACACGTTGCTGCGTCGCATCGGCCTGTCGGGTAAGTCCTTCGTGCCCATGCTCATGGGCTTCGGCTGCACTACCCCGGCGGTCATGGCAGCCCGCACGATGGAAAACGAGAAGGATCGCCGCATGACCATCATGCTCACGCCCTTCATGTCCTGCGGTGCAAAACTGCCGGTCTATTCGCTCATCGCGGCTGCTATCTTCGGCGCAAACGCCGGTCTTGTCATCATCAGCCTATATGTCTTCGGCATTCTGATGTCGATCTTTGCCGGTTTCGTACTCAAAAAGACCGTCTTCCGCGATGTATCCTCGGGCTTCGTGCTCGAACTTCCCCCTTACCGCCTGCCTACCTTCAAAGGCACGGTGCGCGGCATGTGGGACAAGGCCCGCGACTTCATCACCAAGGCCGGTACGGTCATTTTCCTGATGTCGATCGTCATCTGGGTTCTGCAAAACTTTACACCCACCTTTGCGGTCGCGGCTTCGCCCGAGACCTCCATTCTGGGTGTGTTCGGTCGCTTCATCGCTCCCATCTTCGCCCCCTTGGGCTTTGGCGAGTGGCAGGCTTCGGTCTCTCTACTGACCGGTCTTGTCGCGAAGGAGGCAGTTGTCTCGACGATGAGCGTACTGTATGGCGTATCGGCCAGCGCCGATCTGAGCGCGATTCTGTCCGGTGTATTCTCGCCGGTCGCCGCCTACGCCTTTCTGGTATTCATCCTGCTGTACATGCCCTGCATGTCGGCTTTCGCAACCATCAAACGTGAACTTGGCGGCTGGCGCTGGGCGCTGGGTGCCGCAGCCTTCCAGACCTGTCTGGCCTGGCTGACCGCGTTTGTCGTATACCACGTCGGTATGCTTCTGTTCTGATCTTTGGAGGTGGACTATGCGGCAGATCCATGAATCTGGCGAAAATTATTTGGAAGTCATTCTGGACATCCAGCATGAGCTGGGCGTTGTGCGCTCGGTCGAGATCGCGCGGCGTGTGGGCGTATCCCGCGCATCGGTATCCAAGGCTCTGAGCGTGCTGCGCGATATGGGACTGGTCGAACCGGCCTATTACGGTGAGGTCGTGCTGACCGAAGCCGGTCTGGAACACGCACGCGCAGTGCGCCGCCGGCACGATCTGCTGTGCCAGTATCTGCGCGATGTGCTGGGTGTCTCGCCTGAGGTCGCCGAGCATGATGCCTGCCGCATCGAACACGTTGTCTCGGACGAGCTGATCGAGCGCCTGGAAGCACTGCTCGCCGACGGGACTGGTACAAATATGCGCACAAACGAGGAGGAATCCCAATGACGCAGCTGATCGCCGCCGATATGGACGGCACCCTGCTGGACAGTCAGAAACAGCTGTCGCCCGACCTGTTCCCGCTCATCCGTACGCTTCGCGCACGCGGCATCCGCTTTGCCGCGGCCAGCGGACGGCAGTATCACAACTTATACGCGACCTTTTCCGAGATCGCCGACCAAATGCTGTTCATCGCGGAGAACGGCGCGGCGGTCTATGACGGCACCCAGTGCCTGTTCGCCGACAAACTGCCCGCGTCCTACTTTGTCGGCCCCATCCAGACCATCCGCAGCCTGCCCGGTGTCAACGTTGTCCTCTGTACCCATGACGGCGCGTTCATCGAGTGCGACGACGACCCTGTTTTCGTGCGCAACGCGCACATGTACTATGAAAAGCTGGACGTCGTGCCCGATCTGATCGCACACCTCGAGCACCAGCCCGCATTCAAGCTGGCTGTGTTCGAACAGGGCAAAGCCGAGACCGGCTGCTGGCCGGTGCTGCGTCAGTATGCGGACAAGTTTGCCGTTGTACTGTCGGGTGCTGACTGGGTCGACCTGATGAACCCGGAAACCAACAAGGGCTCAGGTCTGCACCGCATGGCTGACTATCTGGGAATCCCGATTGCCGACACCATGGCTTTCGGCGACTACCTCAACGACCTCGAGCTTCTGCGCGAAGCCGGGTTTGCCTGCGCGATGGAGAACGGTCACCCCGATCTCAAGCGCATGGCAGACTGCACCGTCCCGTCCAACGACGAAAACGGTGTTGTCCGTGCCATCCGCGCACATTTCAATCTGTAATCTTTGATCTACGGTACGCATTCGCGTACCGTATTTTTTTACCCGGTGTATTCTGTCGATTTTCCACTTGACAAGACAGCAAAAAAGTTTACAATAAATATGTCTTAGCAGAGTAGACTGCTGCGCGTGAAGTGCCGCCGGAACGGGGAGTTGTCCGACGGACGAAAGGAAAGATTCTTTCCTGCGGTGCAGCTGTCGCATCCCGCTGCACACAATTTAAGAGCGGTTACACCTCTTGAAATGCGTGCACTCGAATTTTCTGGAGGTGTATTTTTATGGAAAAACAAAAAAATGTGTTTCGCCGCTCCCTGGACGAACTCAAGTCCCCTCGCGCACTGGTCATCACTGCCATGCTCATCGCACTCAACCTTGCCATGGATCTGATGGGTCTGAAGATCTATCTGACCCCTGAGCTGCGTGTCTCGGTTGGCTTTGTGTGCAACGCCTCGGTTGCCATGCTCTACGGTCCGACCGTCGGCATGATGGCCGGCTTCTCGACCGACGTGCTCGGCTTCCTGCTCAGCCCCAACAACAACGCCGGTTACTTCCCCGGCTACACCATCACCGCCATTGTCGGCGGCCTGCTCTACGGTCTGTGGCTGTATAAGGGACGCCCGTCCATCCCCCGCTGTATCGCTGCAAAACTGTCGGTCAACATCGTCTGCAACCTGTTTCTCAACACCCTTTGGAGCGCGCTTCTGTATCAGAAAGGCTTCTGGGTATTGCTCCCCGGCAGACTGTTTAAAAACCTCATCCTACTACCCTTAGAGGTACTGATCTTGTGGGTTGTAGCAAATATTGTGCTTCGGCAATTCCGCAGAGTATTTTCCGGCTCTGTCAGTTCCTAAACCTTTAAATCCCCCGAAAGAGACAATCGGGGGATTTTTCGACCTCTTTTTTGACTTTTTACCCGTTACCTACTTTACAAATAGTAATAATGTGAGTATAATATATATACTTTTATGACGGAGTTTGACGAAAATGGCAAGTGATTTTGCGAGAACCCTTGCGCTGCTGCGCCGCGAAAAGAAAATAAGTCAGCGCACGGCCGCAAGTGACCTTGGTGTCTCTCAGGCACTGCTGAGCCATTACGAGAACGGGCTGCGTGAGCCTGGTCTCAGCTTTGTCGTGCGCGCAGCCGATTACTACGGCGTTTCCTGCGATTATCTGCTTGGTCGATCGATGGCGCGTGACGGCTCCTCGGTTCCGGCTGCCCGCATGCATGATGCGGCTTCCGATGAGTCGGGCGATCCCGAGAACGCCATCCAGCAAAGCCGTCGTCTGGTTGTCAATTCGGTCGCTATGCTGTTTGAGGTCGCAGAAAAGACCGGTTCGGAACAGCTGTCGAACGAAATGTATAACTATCTGTCTATGGCGATTTATAAGGTATTCCGCTACCTGTACGCAGCCGATCCCGGCGGCGTTGAGGAAGCCTTCCGCACAGCAAGCGAGCACTTTGACGGCCTGTGCAACGCGCACATGAGCCTGTCTGAGCTGCGTATCCGTGCCGCGGCCAAGGGTGAAGGTGGTTTCGGTCTGACCCGCGAGGAGATTCGCCTGCCCTCGCTCCAGCCCTCCGATCTTGCCCGTGCATTCCCCAACCTGTCGTCGTCCATGCTGACCCTGCTGCAAGCCGTTGCAGATCGCATCACACCGCAGGACACGGCGAAAAACAGTGCGGAAAAGCGTAGCAAGTAAGCTGTAAAGTTTTTTGTCCAAATTCTAAAAAAATCGTTGACACCACTCGGTTTTCATGGTATTATAGTTTACGTCGCTGAGGTGAGCAGCTCACCGAACCGAGTGGACCGAGAAAACGCTGGTATAGCTCAGTTGGTAGAGCAGCTGATTTGTAATCAGCAGGTCGGGGGTTCAAGTCCGTCTACCAGCTCCAAATCTCGAAGCGCAACTGCATATGGGAGGTTTCCCGAGTGGCCAAAGGGAACAGACTGTAAATCTGTCGTCTATGACTTCGGTGGTTCGAATCCACCACCTCCCACCATTTTATATAAAGATACTCTGCTGAGTATCTTTTGTTCTCTCAAATTCCCCAGCACTGTCCAGTCGGACAGGACAACTTGATATGGGAGGTTTCCCGAGTGGCCAAAGGGAACAGACTGTAAATCTGTCGTCTATGACTTCGGTGGTTCGAATCCACCACCTCCCACCAAAAAGAAACAGATACCATTCGGTATCTGTTTCTTTTTGCTTGTGGTGGATTCGAAAGCCGGCTCTTGACAAAGCGCCGGTGGCGCTTTGTAACCGGCGTGGCTTTCCCGCAGGAAAGCGAATCCACCACCTCCCAGCACCTCCCCCATACTGCCATTCTTCCTTGGTAATCCCCTAAGCCTCACCTCACACGCCACCGGCACCAGCCACGACTTTCCCATAGGGAAGCAAATACACCACCTCCCAGCACCTCACCCATACTGCCGTTCTTCCTTGGTAATCCCCTAGACCTCGCATCACGTCGCCGTCCGTCACCGGCCACGACCTTCCCGCAGGGAAGCGAATCCACCATCTTTCGGCACTTCATCCAAACCGCTCCCCTCTTCCCCCTTACCTTGCACTACTACGTCTTTCATCATTCCCCCATAACAAAAAAAACAGACGCAGGAGTCTTTCTCCTGCGTCTGTGTGCTATTACCAGATATGCGTCATCGTTCGAGGAACAACCATGCCTCCAGCCCCATCAAACAGGCTCCCGCAATCAATACCACCTGAATAGACGGTACCATAAAAACAGCAAGACGAATCACGGTAAAACCTCCTTTAGTAAGCTAGAAATGTTGGTAACTCCAGTGCAATGCAGCACATCCAGACAGCAAACAAAATCACGATCGGCAGTTTCTCCAGCCGTTTTCCCGCTCGGGTATCAACCCCAAACAGTCTTGCCGCAAGCAGAAAACACAGCCATCCAACCGCCGCACCCAGCGTGTTCAGTATCAGGTCATCCACCGAGGTTGCCCGATAGGTAAACAGCTGGTTGATTTCAATGAACAGGGACATACACAGCCCCAAGCCAATGGTTCGGCTTGGGCTGCGCCATCCACTCCAAAACAGGGGAACCAGAACACCCAGCGGTACAAACATTACAAGATTTCCGACAATCTGAATCACGCTTCCCACCACATCATTCGTGGTCAGAACCTCCGCGATATCATGGAACGGAATCAGTGACAGATTGATTGTACGTGCAAAATCTCGAATGATGATAAAATTCGTTGGCGTGCCGCCGGTGAGCTGAATCACAAAATACCAGTACACCGCCAGCAAGATCACGCCTGCCGCTGTATTAGTTCTACGTCTCATCTCACATCCCCTGCTTTCCAAACATTACTGTGCGTTAAACAGCTGGTTGATCAGTTCGGTCGGCATTTTGCCTTCCGGATAGAACAGACTCTCCTTGGTTGCCCAAGTCTCATTTCCCTGATGATTCTCAATCACAGCCGAGATCGCAAGATTATTCTCATACGACGCGGTCTGTGCCAGGAATCCACTTTCGGAGGTCATGCTTCCAGTAATTGCCGACTCCAACAGCGCATCAATTGTAGCCGGATCGGTCACCGTGACGGTGTGCGCTTCCATAAAGCGATCCTCTCCATACTCGCCGTACTGATTCATGTAGTCGTAATATTCCTGCTCATCGTACTGCGCAATCTCAATCGAATTCACGTTCTCATGGCTGAGCTTCACCGGCTCTACGCCAGTCAGGCGCTTGATCAGTGCCAGCGTATCGGTATCTGCTGCGTAAACCATCAGACCTGCACTGTACAGAGCTCCGCGGTTGTCTTCCGGTCTTTCCGCCCATTCGTTTTCAATCGTCAGCTGCATGACCGGGAATTCTTTCAGGTGCGCTTCTGCGTTCGCAATCTGATCGGCGCGCAGCTGGTCAATGACTTCCTGAATCTCATTGCGCGAGATCAGCGTCGCCTGCGGCAGCGTGCCTTCAGGTGCTGCACTGTTTCTCACTTCCAGACGCGTCATGCCTTCCTCATTCGTCGCAGTAATTTGAAGTGTCTGAAGCGTAGAATACTGCTTGAGATACTGCTCACTGGTCACCAGATCGACCATCAGCTCTTGTACCACATTCGTCGGAACCTCCAAGTAGCAGCGCGATACATAATCACCGTTCTTCAGTGTATAGTGAATCGTATATGTATGCGTATTCTCTCCTTCTTCCAGTTTGCCATTGTTTGCAACCGACAGCTCGGCAATCTGATGAATCTTCTCGATGCTCTCGGCATCACTCAGCTGATCCTTGTAAATGTCCTGAACGTTATAATTCCAGTCAATGTTATAGTACGGACTGTCAATCGCTGCCGATGCAATCTCGTCCAGAGCCGGTACATAATTGTCATAGCCAAAGACATCGTTCTTGATGCCGGCTACCACAACAACGGCCAAGATCGCCAGTACAATCATCTGCTTCCAGTGGTGCAGGAGTGCCTTAAAGTCAAAATCATAGATGATTTCAACAATCATGTGACACAGAACCACGCCAAAGACCAGACCGAACCACATGCCGCCAGACGTACCGGTAAAGATTACAGTGAAGATTAAGCCAAATCCCAGACCCGAGAAGATGCTCATAAACCACTTGATCGGTGCCTTGACGCGTCGGAACGAAACAGCCATACCGGTGTTTTCGCTCTTGCGGCGTACAAACAGGAAGTAGCTCAGCACGCCCAGCACGATGGTCAGAACGACCGGATAAATCAGGATGGCCATACCGCCTGCGGTATCCATCGCCGTGCTGGTAAACAGCGGAACGGTCATCGTACGGGTATACTGTTCGGTTGCGAGATAATTGCACATCGGGCTGCCGTACAGGACAAGAGTCTGCATCAGCGGAACGGTAGAGCTAAAAGTCTCATAGAACATTGCCTGATAGCACTGTACCATAACCATTAGCACCGGAATACCCAGCTGTGCCCAAATGCCCAGCAGAACGGTGATGATGGTGTTACCGGTCAGCACCGTGCACAGGACTGCAACCGTGTAGTTGAGCAGGAAATACGCAATGTTGCCCAGAATACTCTGTACCAACAACGCTCCAGTAATCTGACCGCCCAGGCCCATTGCACTGACAAAAATCAGTCCAATGACCAGCACGATCAAATAAAACGGCAGTACCAGCAGAACACCGCTGATATAATTGACCGCGAACAGCTTACCGCGGCTGATCGGCAGTGCATGGTAGAAATCCACCTGACGGCGATCATGCAGGTAGCGGAACATCGCAACACCGCACAGGGTCGCCAGTACGATCAGTACAAGCTTGATAAACGGACTGTCAAACGAGATAACCTGTGCAATGCTGTTCTGTGTATTTTTCAGCACATCCGCAGCCGTGAACACATAATCTGGTTCGGCTGCAAGCTCGAGCTGCACCTGGTAATTCTGCTGGATGGCAAAGATCGGCAGCAGCAGACCGGCCATGCATCCCAAGATGCTCAGTGCAATCGCCCACATGCGGCTTGTCATGTTGTGCCGCACCAAGGACTTAAAGGAGAAGTTTTTTGAGGTCATAACCTGCCACCTCCGTTTCGCTGATAAAGATTTCTTCGAGCGTCAGCGGGAGCATCTCATAGAATGCAGGCTGAAGTACGGTCATGCGCTCTTCCAGCTGCTCGCGGGTGCCGCGGGCGGTGATGGTATAAAGCGAACCGCGCTGTTCGCGCTTGAGCACCTCGATGCCCGCAAACGGGTCGCCCTCGGGCGGCTGACGCAGGATGAGCTGTACCTTGTGCAGGCCCAGCTTCATATCATCCAGATCACGCGAGAACAGGATACCACCGCGGTGCAGCAGACCGACATGATCGCAGATGTCCTCGAGCTCACGCAGGTTGTGCGACGCGATAACCGGCGTCAGTCCACGGTCGGCAACGTCTCCTGCGAACAGTCCCTTGATGGTCTGTCGTGCAACCGGGTCGAGTCCGTCAAAGGTCTCATCACAGAACAGATAATCGGTACATGCACTCAGGCCGCAAATGACCGAAACCTGCTTCTTCATGCCCTTGGAAAACGTCCGAATCTTACGGTTTCCGTCCAGTCCGAAACCATCCATCAGCATGCGGTAACGTGCCTCGTCAAAGTTCGGATAAAAGGTCTTATAATAGTTTTTCATGTCGTCCGGTGTACTGTTCGGAAAGAAAAACTGTTCATCAGAGATGTAAAAGCAGCGCTTCTTGATCTCCTCATTTTCATATACTTCCTGCTCGTCGATGCGTACGATGCCCTCATCGGGTGCGAGGATACCTGCCAGCATACGCAGGAACGTCGATTTGCCCGCGCCGTTCGAACCGATCAGACCAAAAACCGATCCCTCATGGATTTCGGTGTCTACATGGTCGACCGCCAGCAGCGTACCAAATCGCTTGGTTGCTTTTTCTGTACGAATCACTTGTCTTCCCCCTCCCCTGTCAGCCATTGCACAAGCTGTGCGTTTGAAATGCCCAACTCACGCGCTGTACATGCCAGTTCGGTCAGTTGCTGTTTGAGTTCGGATACGCGACGCTCACGCAGAGCGCCTGCGTTTGGCGAAACAAAGTTGCCCTTGCCTTTAACCGAATAGATCACACCTCGATTTTCCAGCTCACTGTATGCTCGCTGAATGGTATTCGGGTTGATTGATAGCTCGGCCGCCATTTGGCGCACCGACGGCAGTTGACTGTCGACTTCCAAAACGCCGTGCACTACCATCCGCTCGATCTCATCTACGACCTGCTCATAGATCGGTCGTCCGTCTCGATAATTGATCCCCAGCATTGCGCGCCTCCTTTCTTTTGTTGTGTATTAACTGTACTATTCACCTTAGTACAGCCAAAGTATAACAGGTTTATGCTACAAAGTCAATAGGCAACCGGCGCGATTTATGATATGATATCAGTAAACATGAAAAACGTCCTTTTCCATCACAGGAGGCACATAAAATATGGTACAAATCGGCAATGAATGGGATGAAATCCTGAAAGACGAGTTCCAATCGGACTACTATGCACAGATTCGCGAAACGCTCAAACAGGAATATGCGTCCCACGAAATCTACCCACCCATGCAGGATATCTTCAATGCGCTGCGGTACACCTCGTACTCCGACGTCAAGGCCGTTCTGCTCGGTCAGGACCCCTATCACGGCCCCGGTCAGGCGCATGGCCTGTGCTTCTCGGTACGTCCGGGTGTCGCTCCTCCGCCCAGCCTGCAAAATATCTTTAAAGAGCTGCAAAGCGATATGGGACTGCCTGCTCCGCACTCCGGCTGCCTGATTCCGTGGGCAAAGGAAGGCGTGCTCATGCTCAACACTACCCTCACCGTACGCCGCGGTCAGGCAAATAGCCATAGCAAAATCGGCTGGACCAAATTCACCGACGCAATCATCCAGAAGCTCAACGACCACGAACAACCCATCGTATTTTTGCTTTGGGGCAGTAACGCACGCAGCAAAAAAGCACTCATCACTAACCCCAATCACCTGATTCTGGAGACCGTCCACCCGTCTCCTCTGTCCGCTCATCAGGGCTTCTTCGGCTCCCGCCATTTCTCCCAGTGTAATGAGTTCCTGATGGCTCACGGGATCGCCCCGATTGATTGGACTTTGGAATAAACCACCGCACCCCTAATTAAAGCTTTCGCCAGCCTTTCTCGAACCTTGCGGAGCCAGAAAAGGCCCCTGTGGGGCGTTTTCCCGCAAGGCTGTGGCCGACTTGTTCGGCCAAGGCCCTAACTCGCGGGCACCGTTGCCCTGAGCCGCCCGTCGGCCCGTAGGTCACTATCCTTATTTCCGCGCCGTGCGCGGATAAAATGAGTGCAACGGGCGGAATCCCCTTTTGATTCCCGGCGTCCGGCCCGGGAATCAACCAAAAAATAATAAAGAAGCGCGTCCGCAGACGCGCAATCCTAAAACAAACAAAAAGAGCGCAGCAAGTTGATGCCGCGCTCTTTTTATATAATACTCGGATACTCTTACTTCATACTTCCCTTGGTTCCCCAAGTGTCGTACTCTCCCCACGACAGATAAACGTCATCCGCCGTCAGACCGGTTTCCTTCTCCATCAGCTCAAAGACTGCCTCTGTGAACGCCTTCTTGTTTTCAAACTCCGCAGTCTTGTAGCAGCGCACGTCGACAAACGCAAGATCGCGCTTCTCTCCGGCAAAATACATGGTATGTCCCTCGGAAAAATCTACCATCAGCGCCTTTTCGCTCTTACCCGGAATCAGGCTGATCTTTTCTCCCAGACCGCTCTTGATTGCATCCTTCTGCTGGTCACTCAGCTTCTTTGTCAGATTCACACAAATATACGGCATATTTTTTGTTCACCTCGTCGTGTAGATTTACCTCTATTATACCTTTTTACCCAACGACACGCAAATCTTTTTGAATCATTTGTAAATCTTTTTCATCAATACAGGACGAACGCATACTTTTGTGCTATGATAGACACACGGACATTGTATATCCGCATTTTGGAAACCGAAGGACTGAAGCACGATGGATATTAAGTGTACGCAAAATATTTTTAAAAGTTCAAACGGTCGATCCAACGTGGCGTACTATATCCTGATGCCCGAAGGCGTAGAACTGCGCGGCATTGTACAGATCTCCCACGGCATGTGCGAGTACTTCTCGCGCTATACCGTGTTCGCAAAATATCTGTGCTCGCTCGGATTCATCGTCTGCGGCAATGATCACATTGGTCACGGCGCATCTGCTGCCCGCTCGACCGAACTCGGATTTTTCGCTGTACGGGACGGCTGGAGCTTCCTCACCGAGGACATGAAAACCCTGACCGATATCATGCAGACCCGTTTCCCCGATCTGCCCTATTTCGTACTCGGTCACTCGATGGGTTCGCTCATCACCCGCATTTACCTGACCGAAGTCGGAGACCGCCTCACCGGCTGTATCCTCAGCGGTACCGCCGGACCCAATCCCTTCGCACGCACCGGCGTGCGGCTAGCAAATTCGGTCGCCCACTCCAAGGGCATGACCTATCGCTCGGCGTTTCTCTCCAATCTCGCATTCAAAAGCTATAACCGCCGCATTCCTGACCCGCAAACGACGTTTGACTGGCTCAGCCGTGACAAGAACATCGTCCAGATGTTCCAGTCGGACGCAAAATGCAACTTTGTGTTCACTGCGGCCGGATTCCGCGACTTATTCACTCTGGTCGAGCGTGCAAACTCCTCCAAGTGTTTTAAGTCCACCCCGCACGACCTGCCGCTGCTTCTGATCTCGGGTGACCGTGATCCGGTCGGCGGATACGGCGAGGGTGTGCGCCGGGTGGCGCGGCTGTATCAGGCTGCCGGACAAAAAGACCTGGATGTCATCTTTTATAAGGATGGCCGCCATGAGATTCTGAACGAAACCAATCACCTGGATGTCTTTGGCGATATCTCCCGCTGGCTGGAAAAGCACCTGCAATCTGCCGAGGCATCCGCGCCCGAAACAGAGGAGGATACCCCCGATGTTGACTGTGACGATTGAACAATTACCCGACCAGCCGTTTACCGTACTCGGTATGGTGCGCGGCAGCACGGTACAGTGCAAGAACTTTGGCCGCGACTTTATGGCAGGCCTCAAAAACTTGGTCGGCGGCGAGATGGAAGGATACACCGAACTGATGAACGAGGCGCGTGATATCGCAACACAGCGCATGGAAGAACAAGCTGCGCGTCTGGGTGCCGATGCCATCATCGGCGTGCGCTACAACTCTTCCGAGATCGCACAGGGCGCTGCCGAGGTCATGGCCTACGGCACCGCAATCAAATTCCGTTAAAAAAGACGCTCATACGAGCGTCTTTTTTCTTGTTCTATTTTACTTGGTCCACTGTGCCTTTGCTGCGCCTTCCTCAAACTTCTCGAGGAAGCCCTTGACATTGCCCGCAATGTCGCCGCCAAAGACTGCCGAACCGGCTACGATGACATCTGCACCAGCTTCGATACACTCAAGCACATTGTTCTGCTTGACGCCGCCGTCAATCTCCAGCTCACACTGATAGCCGCCGTCCTGAATGGCCTTGCGCAGTGCGCGAATCTTGTCCATGCACTCGGGAATAAAGCCCTGACCACCAAAGCCCGGTTCTACCGTCATCAGCAGAATCATATCGCACTCGGGCAGCAGCTCAATTGCGGTCTCAACCGGCGTTGCCGGCTTGATGACGCATGCTGCCTTGATGCCAGCCGCACGAATCTTCCGCAGCTGCTCACGGGTGTCACCGTTTGCCTCACAGTGTACGGTAATGATATCCGAACCTGCCTTGATAAAGTCGTCCAAATACTTGTCCGGGTCGGAAATCATCAGATGTACGTCGAGCACTGCGTCGGTCGCCTTGCGCAGCGACTTGACCACCGGTGCACCAATGGTGATATTGGGTACAAAATGGCCGTCCATAACGTCTACGTGTACATACTCCGCGCCTGCGTCTACTGCGACCTTAATGTCACGCTCGAGGTTTGCGAAGTCCGCCGACAAGATGGACGGAGAAAGCTTGATCTTCATGGGAATAATCCTCCTTTGTATGCTCCGGTCTGACAGCCTGTGCGTGTGCGCCCGACTGTCCCGGTAACCGCCTATCGGCGGTCGCTCTCCTGCGATTCGGGGGCTTCTCTCCCAAATCGCTCGTATCCTTTGATTAAATTATACACGATTCCGGCATAATTTCAACAACGTTTCGTCAGATTATCGCTTGCGCCGTGCCCCCGGTTCGGGGTATGATATTAGTATGAATTCCCGCTGTTTCCCGTAATTTTTTGGTTATTTAACCAATATCGACACGGTCTCAAACGGCGGAAGCCCGAACAAAATCCACTTTTTGCATGAAGGAGTCCGAAATGGCAGTTTATCGTTGTTATTCCGAGAAGCGTCCCGGCTTTGACGTCGAGGCGCACGGTCTGTTTGACAGCCTGCACAATCTTCTGGAGATCGAAGCCCTGACCGGCGTGCGCTATCTGTGCCGCTACGATGTCGAGGGCGTGGACGAGGCAATCTATGCCAAGGCCAAGAACATCGTATTCTCTGAGCCGATGGCCGACGTGTGCTACGACGAGACGTTCCCCGCGTCCGAGGGTGCACACACCGTTCTGGCTGTCGAGCCCCTGCCCGGTCAGTTCGACCAGCGCGCCGATTCCTGCGCACAGTGCATCCAGCTGATGGCTCAGGGCGAGCGTCCGGTCGTCGCTGCCGCAAAGGTCTATGTGCTCGAGGGCGAGCTGTCGGATGCTGATCTGGACAAGATCCGCGGTTACCTCATTAACCCCGTCGAAGCCCGCGAGGCCTCGATGGACAAGCCCGAGACCCTGCATGCTGTCTACGAGATCCCGACCGAAGTCGCATCGGTTGAGGGCTTCATCCACATGGATACCGCTGCCCTGGACGAGATGCAGAAGTCTCTGGGTCTTGCGATGGATCTCGATGACCTGACCTTCCTCCAGACCTACTTCCGTGACGAGGAGCACCGTGACCCGACCATCACCGAGGTACGTATGGTCGACACCTACTGGTCTGACCACTGCCGTCACACCACCTTCCTCACCCAGATCGACAACGTGACCTTTGAAGATCCGATGGTACAGGAAGCTTACGATCGCTACATGGCTGCCCGCGTCGAAGTTTACGGCGAGGAAAAGGCTGCAAAGCGTCCGGTCACCCTCATGGACATCGCAACCGCTGCCGCAAAGGTACTCAAAAAGCGCGGTTACCTCAAGAACCTGGACGAGTCCGAGGAAATCAACGCCTGCTCGATCAAGGTTACCGTTCAGGTCAACGGCAAGCCCGAGGAATGGCTGCTCATGTTCAAGAATGAGACCCATAACCACCCGACCGAGATCGAACCCTTCGGCGGTGCGGCGACCTGCCTTGGCGGCGCCATCCGTGACCCGCTGTCCGGCCGTTCCTACGTCTATCAGGCAATGCGCGTAACCGGTGCCGGTGACCCGACCGTTCCGCTGTCCGAAACCCTGCCCCACAAGCTGCCCCAGCGCAAGCTGTGCACCACGGCTGCCGCTGGTTACTCCTCTTATGGCAACCAGATCGGTCTTGCAACCGGCCTGGTACACGAATTCTACCATCCGGGCTATGTTGCAAAGCGCATGGAGATCGGCGCAGTTGTCGGCGCGGCTCCGATTGAGAACGTCATCCGCGAAGTACCCGAGCCGGGCGATATCGTCATTCTGCTCGGCGGTAAGACCGGCCGCGACGGCTGCGGCGGTGCAACCGGTTCGTCCAAGAAGCACACCGAGGCTTCCCTCGAGACCTGCGGTGCAGAGGTTCAGAAGGGCAACCCGCCCGAGGAGCGCAAGCTGCAGCGTCTGTTCCGTGACCCCACCGTCACCCGCATGATTCGCCGCTGCAACGACTTTGGTGCCGGTGGTGTATCGGTTGCCATCGGTGAGCTGGCTGACGGTCTGGACATCGACCTCAACGCAGTACCCAAGAAGTACGACGGTCTGGACGGCACCGAGCTGGCAATCTCCGAGTCTCAGGAGCGCATGGCTGTCGTTGTCCGTGCCAAGGATGTAGACGCTTTCATCGCTGCCGCTGCACGCGAAAATCTGGAGGCTGTCGTTGTCGCTAAGGTCACTGACACAGGTCGTCTGCGCATGACCTGGAACGGCAAGATGATCGCTGACGTTTCCCGTGACTTCCTTAACACCAACGGCTGCGCAAAGCACGCCGATGCGATCGTTCCCGCAATGCCCATTCCGGACGCTGCAAACCTGCCAGACGGCGACACCCCCCGTGAGAAGATCCTGCATCAGATGTCGTCGCTCGGCATCTGCCTGGAGCGCGGTCTGACCGAGCGCTTTGACGGCTCGATCGGTGCAAACTCCGTCTTCATGCCCTTCGGCGGCAAGAATCAGCTGACCCCGGCACAGGTCATGGCAGCTACCCTGCCTGCACTGAACGGTCAGTGCTCGACCGCGTCCGTTATGGCTTTCGGCTTCGATCCCTACTACACCGAGCAGAACCCCTTCCTGGGCGCTTCGGCTGCGGTCGTTGAGTCGGTTGCTAAGCTGGTCGCTGCCGGCTGCGACTACAAGACCGCTTACCTGACCTTCCAGGAATACTTCGAGCGTCTGGGACGCGATCCGCACCGCTTCGGCAAGCCGCTGTCCGCCCTGCTCGGCGCGTACAAGGCACAGGAAGAGCTGTGTCTGGCTGCAATCGGCGGTAAGGACTCCATGTCCGGCTCGTTCGACGACATGGACGTTCCGCCTACCCTGGTTTCCTTCGCGATTGCACCCGAAGAGGCAACTAACCTGATTTCGCCCGAATTCAAGGCTGCCGGTCATCCGGTCTACCTGTTCGACGCACCTTATACCCCGGACGGTGCACCCGATTATCAGGCCATCAAGCCCATGTGGGAGGAGATCACCGACCTCATCCATTCGGGCAAGATCGTATCTGCATGGGCACTGTCGGTCGGCGGTGTATCCGAGGCTGTCTGCAAGATGACCATTGGTAACGACATCGGTTTTGCATTCGACGATATGTTCCCGAGCGAAGCACTCTTCCTCAAGAACTTCGGCGGTCTGGTTGTCGAGGCAACTGAGGAACTGCCCGCTTACTGGAAGATCGGTACCACCATCGCACAGCCTGAAATCGTACTGGGCACCGAGACCATCACCCTCGACGAGCTCAAGAACACGCTGGAGGGCACGCTGGAGTCGGTATTCCCGACCAAGGCACCGGCTTCCGATGACAAGCTGCACACCATTTCCTACACCGAGCGCAATGTCTCGGCTCCGATGGTCAAGTCCGCAAAGCCCCTCGCAGTCATTCCGGTCTTCCCGGGCACCAACTGCGAGTACGACACCGCTAAGGCAGTCGAAAACGCAGGCGGCGCAGCTGAGATCATCGTTGTCCGCAACTTCTCTGCCGACGCACTGGCACAGTCTGCCGCACAGCTGGAAGAAGCCATCCGTCGTGCACAGATGGTCATTATCCCCGGCGGTTTCTCGGGCGGTGACGAGCCCGACGGTTCGGGTAAGTTCATCGCTTCCTTCCTGCGTAACCCCGGCATCAAGGATGCTGTACACGAGCTGCTGCAGAAGCGTGACGGCCTGATGCTCGGTATCTGCAACGGCTTCCAGGCACTGATCAAGCTGGGTCTGGTTCCCTACGGTGAGATCCGTGACCTGGACGAAACCTGCCCGACCCTGACCTTCAACCTCATCGGCCGTCATCAGTCGAGCTATGTCACCACGCGCGTTGCATCGGTCAAGAGCCCGTGGCTGTCCTCCTGCCAGGTCGGTGACCTGCACTCCATCGCAATCTCCCACGGCGAAGGCCGCTTCGTAGCGCCGCAGGCTGAGATCGAACGTCTGGAGGCAAACGGTCAGATCGCATTCCAGTACACCGACCTCGCGGGCAATCCGTCCATGGATATCGCATTCAACCCCAACGGCTCCATGTGCGCAATCGAGGGTATCACCTCGCCTGACGGTCGTGTCCTCGGTAAGATGGGTCACACCGAGCGCTTCAGTCCGTATGTAGGTAAGAATATCTACGGTGAGAAGTACCAGCCCATCTTTGAAAACGGCGTGAAGTACTTTAAGTAAAAGTTTTAAGTCCAAAATTTCAAAAACGCTTCATTTCGTCGATTTTTGTAATATTTCAGCGTATAAGAGGACACTTTCACAAGTGTCCTCTTGTTTTCTCTCATTTACAATCATCACATGCCAACATGAAAAGAGACTCACTTTCGTCTGTCCCTTTTGCTCACTGACTTACCAATCACAGTGGTACGTTTCACGAAATTTAGCTTGCCGGACGAACCAGAACTTCTTCGGTCTCGCCGAGCATGATCGACTTCTCGCTCGGACGCAGTTCACCGGTATTCTCGTCACCTGCGCTGTCGCCAAAGACCATCAGCGGGCCTGCGCCGGCATACTTGGGAGCGATGAAGTTAGTGATGATCGTGCTCTTGCCGGGGCCCTGCGTCTGCGCATACTTGCCTTCTCCGCCCCAGTCGTAATTATACTCATTGATGTAAACGCCGTTCTCGTCGAGCTTGTTGCGCATTGCAAAGATGTGATCTTCCGGTACGTCATAGCCCATGACCTTGCTTGCTGCAAGCACGGTATCAATCGGAGATGCCGAAACGATGTAAACGTCAATGCCGTTGGCCATCAGGGTATGATACAGGTTGAGCAGTTCGTCGGTGAAAGTCAGGCCGGTTACGAAGCTAACCGACAGGACACCAGACTGACCCGGCTGTTCGATAGGCGAAGTCCAAGTTTCCTCTGCATAGCGGCCATAGTTTGCCCAGTAGGTATGCGATGCCGTTGCCCGCTTCTGTACTTCATCCGGCGTCATACCGGTGAACAGGTAGGTAACCCACGGATAGGATACGGCATGGTCAAAATTGTCACCGACCGAGCTGTACATGTAGCGCAGCTTTGCCGCAAAATCCTGATACTGATTGGTCGCATGGATGTAAGACAGCTCCTTTGTAGTGCGGCGCCCACTCCCAGGGCAGCGAGTCTGCGCATTCTCTTGTCACTCATCAATGTTTCCTCCTTTTTACATCTGGATGTACTCCCCGTCCACAGGAGACGAGAACATAAAAAGTAGACATATTCCTCAGCTGGTTTTCAAATACCTAATGATATCACCGGCAACCAAAAAAGGTAAGCATTTTGTCTATTTTCAGCAAAAATCCAAGTTTATCTTGTCCATTTTATGTATATTGTACATATTTTCCGCGTTTTTTGTTACACTTCTCTGCATAAACTTTCGCTGCCTCTTGTCACAGCCAAAAGCATACGCTATACTAAAATCATCTACATATTGAAAAGGAGGAAATTTTGATGAAACACCCAAACCGCGCGACCGTTTTGTGCTGCAATTTGAACGGCACCAAGGCTGCCAAAATCAAGATGGCTGCGATCAAACTGGGACTGCGCATCCACACGGTATCGCCGGATGAATTCACCCTTCCGCTCGGTCGTCTGGTCGGTCTGCCTTCATACGCCGACGCTGAGCCGCTGGAAGGTGAACCCTTCACGCAGGAAATGCTGATCTTCCACAATTTTACCGAGCCGCAGCTCGATGCCTTTTTAGCTGAGATCCGCCGTGCAGGCGGCGTACGGCTTAAGGCAGTCGTTACCCCAACCAATACATCCTGGTGCATCAGCGCGCTCTACCGCGAGCTGGAAGCCGAACACGCGGCAATCCAGCAGCAGCGTCAGGCACACGACGAAAACAAATAAAAAAAGAAGCGCCGAAGCGCTTCTTTTTTATTTGCAAGTATGAACTTACTTTGCGGAGTTTGCAGCTGCCAGACGACGAGCCTTAGCCTCCATACGCTCACGGGTAACGTCCATCAGGACTGCCAGGATGATAACCAGGCCGAGTACCAGGTTCTGGAGCGCGGAGTCGAATGCCAGCAGGGTGAAGCCGTTACGCAGAACACCGATGATCAGAACGCCGACCATAGTACCTGCCATGGTACCCTTGCCGCCCATGAAGGATGCGCCGCCGATGATGCAGGCTGCGATTGCGTCGGTATCGTACGGCTGGATTGCCATGGTACCGTTACAGATACCAGAACGACCGGTGGTTACGATACCAGCGATTGCTGCCATCAGGCCGGAGAAGGTGTAGCAGAAGGTCAGGACGTTTGCGGAGTTGATACCGGACAGACGAGCTGCTTCCGGGTTACCGCCGACACAGTAGATCGAACGGCCCAGAGTCGTCTTGGTCAGGAAAACGTGCATGCCGATGTACAGAATGATAACGCAGATGAAGCTGATCGGGAAACCGCCAACAGTTGCGCTACCGAACCAGGTTGCACCCTCCGGGAAACCGGAAACCATCTGAGAACCGGTAACCAGCAGAGCAGCGCCCCACAGAACGTTCTTCATACCCAGAGTAGAAACGAAGGGATGAGGCAGGTGCAGGCGGGTGAGCAGCAGGCCGTTGATCAGGCCGATTGCAGTACCAGCAACCAGTGCAACGATAACCATTGCAATACCGCTGGTCACACCCTTCTGTACCATCATACCCATCAGGCACGAGCAGAAGATTGCGTTTGCACCAACCGAAAGCTCGATGCCGGCGGTGATCAGACAGAGCAGCATACCAACAGATACGAATGCGTTAAACGCGGTCTGCTTGAATACGCTCATGATATTGTTAAAGGTCAAGAAGTTCGGCGATGCGATCGCAATCAGCACACACAGAACTACCAGAGCAGCCAGAGTACCAAGCGATACTCCGTTGGCGCTTTTCTTCTTTGTCATCGTCTTAGCCATCTAATGTTCCTCCCCATGCAGCCTTCATGATGTCTTCCTGATTGAAATGTTTGCTGTCGCGGTCGACCGTCGCCATAACCTTACCGCCGCGCATAACGACAACGCGGTCGCTCATGCCCAGGATCTCAGGCATTTCCGAAGAGATCATAATGACGCACTTGCCGGCCTTGACCAGGCTGTTCATGACGTTATATACCTCGACCTTTGCACCGACGTCAATACCACGGGTCGGCTCGTCAAAGATAAAGATGTCTGCGTCCGCATTCAGCCACTTACCGATAACGACCTTCTGCTGGTTACCACCAGACAGCTGGCCAACGATCTCGTCGATCGACGGGGTCTTGATACGCAGGGACTTGATATGCTCCTGACCAGACTCCAAGATCTTCTTCTCGTTCAGGAAGGGACCATTACAAAAACGCTTCATGTTTGCAAGGATCAGGTTGGTACGAATGGTCTGTGCCAGAACCAGACCCTGGCCCTTACGGTCCTCGGTGAGGAACGCAATACCATTGTTGATGGCCTGACGCGGATTCTTGATATGTACTTCCTTGCCATGGATGTAAACCTTGCCGCCATCAATCGGATCTGCACCGAAGATTGCACGCATGGTCTCGGTACGGCCGGCACCAACCAGGCCCGCAAAGCCCAGAATCTGTCCGCCGTATGCCTCGAAGTCGACACCAAAGAGTACGCCGCCCTCCTGCAGGTTCTCAACCTTCAGAACAGGCTCGGCACTCTTCTGACCGAACTCCTTGGGGAACTGATTGTCCAGGCTGCGGCCTACCATTGCGGTAATCAGCGAGTCATTGTCCCAATCCTTGATGTCTCGGGTCTCGATGAACTCACCGTCACGGATAACGGTAACACGGTCACACAGCTCGAACAGCTCTTCCAGCTTATGAGAAACGAACACGATACCGATGCCGCGTGCCTTCAGGTCACGGCAGGTCTTCATCAGCTGTTCGACTTCCTTCTCACCGAGGGACGAAGTAGGCTCGTCCATGATAATCATCTTCGCATCGATCAGGACCGCCTTCGCGATCTCGATCATCTGCTGAACGCCCATACCGAAGGTACCCGCCGGCTTGTGCGGATCGATGTCCTGGCCCAGAGAAGCCATGACTTCCTTTGCCTTCTTATGCATGGTCGCATAGTCAAGCAGACCACCCTTTTTGATCCACTTATTGATAAAAATGTTGTCGGTAATGCTCAGAAGGGGCTCGATGTTCAGCTCCTGGTATACGCAAGCGATACCTGCAGCAGCGGACTCGTTGGGGTCCTTGAACTTCTTGAGCTGGCCTTCTACATAGATTTCGCCTTCATCAGGCTGGTGCACACCAGTGAGCACCTTGATCAGCGTGGACTTACCCGCGCCGTTCTCACCGATCAGACCCAGGATCTCACCGGGCTTGACGTTGAGGTGCATGTTTTTCAGTGCGACGACGCCAGGGAAAAGCTTCACCGCATTTTTCAATTCTACTACATATTCACTCATCGATTCATCACCTGTTCTTCTCCGAGATGGGGGTGCGGAGCAAATTCTCGAAAATCGCTCTCGGCGCGATCTTAACCGTATCCGCTCTCTTAATCAGGCACGGCTGTCGCTCCGTCCATAGAAGTTTTTCAGGAAGCAGACATAAAACTCCCGCCCCAGCCCTCAGGCCCAGGGCGGGAGTGCTCTCTCTAATTAACTGTTGAGAAAAAGTGTGTACGCTGGATTTAAATTATGCCAGGTAGCCCTTCAGGGTGTCCATGCGCTCCTGAGCGTTGTCCGGAGTTACAACGTCTGCACCGGAGTCGATGAAGTCCGGGATATCGGTAGCGCCGTCGAGCTTCTGTACAACAGCCTCAACAGACTTGTAGCCCATCTCGTAGCCCTGCTGTGCAACGGACATGGTCAGCTCGCCCTTCAGGATGGACTCACATGCAGCCTGGATGCCGTCGAAGCCGAGGTAAATGGTGTTTGCGTAGTTCGGATTTGCCTTACCGGTACGAGCAGCTGCCATAGCCATATCATCGTTGTTTGCGCAGATGATAGCGATGCCTTCCGGATGGGTCTGCATGATTGCTTCCATGCAGTTTACAGCCTTATCAGCGGTAGCGTCAGCGTACTGGGTCTCTTCCTCGAGGAAGTCGCCGCCGGCCTCTTCGATACCAGCCATGTAACCAGCCTTACGAGCCTCGTTGGTGGAGTCGCCCTGTACACCGCAGATCTCGATTGCCTTGATCTCTTCCCAGCCAGCAGCCTTTGCAGCTTCTACTGCAGCAGCGCCGCCCAGCTTACCAGCTGCTTCGTTACCGGTACCAACGAAAGTGAAGACTTCGGGAGCGTCGATATCGGTATCAACTGCTGCGACCGGCTTGGTCTGACCCTTGATCATGTTAGCAACCATGTCAGCCTGCAGCGGAGCGATAATAAAGCCGTCGTTGGAACCGTTGTTCAGCTCGGTGTCAATCATGTTCAGCTGCTCTTCATAAGCGGTCTCAGAGGAAGCGCCCTTAACAGAAACCTTTACATTCGGATGATCCTTGCCGTAAGCCTCAGCACCAGCCTTTACATAACCCCAGTACTCGGAAGCGGTGGTCTTCAGGATGACGCTAACGTTGTAGTTGCCATCGCCAGCCTCGGTGGACTCAGCGGTGGACTCGCCGGTGGTGTTCTCCTCGGGGGTGGTGTCAGTGCCGCCGCAAGCTGCCAGAGACAGAGCCATAGAACCAACCAGCGCTGCTGCCATTAACTTCTTCACTTTCATAATGCAAACCTCTCTTTTCTTCACGCGTCCCGCTTTTGTGCGGAACGCTAAATTTACCCCTGTGAAATACACAGGTCATTGTCTATATTTTAAGTCCTCCACCGGACGCTGTCAAGGAGATTGTGCACTATTGTAAGTATGCTTAATTTTCGATTCTGACTTTGTGGAATTCGATTAAGAAATTTACAATTCCGATTTATTTTTTATGTGCCTTGTGCCTTTTCTCATTTCTTCTCGGCATTCTTAATAAAATTTTGAACATATTTTGATGTTCTTTGTATTCTTCTCTGTGTCTTTTGTTGTGACCTTTCTGCTTGCATTTTTGAAACCCCTGCTCTAAAATAAAAAAGACAACACACAATTCTGCGTTTTTTCGCCTCACTTCCCCAACAATCACCATTTTTATTGTGCATGTTGTACATTAACGTTTCATTTTTTTGTACTCTTTGACTGACGTCATTTCGTACAAAGACAAATTGCACAAGATACTTCAGACAGAAATGAGGAATATGACTATGAAACTCGGTATTAAGACCTGCACCCTGGATATGCCCTATGAAGAAATGCTTGACTTCTGTGTGCGTGAACGCATTTCCTGCCTGGAAATCGGCACAGGCAACTGGTCAGGCGCCCCACACATCGACCTCGACACGGTCGTTTCGAACAAATCCGCACGCACAAAATGGTACGACGCAATGCGCTCGCGCGGCCTGTCTCTGTGTGCACTCAACTGCTCGGGCAATCCCCTTGCATATAAGAAGGATATGGAAGTCACCCAGAAAACCTTCCAGCTTGCTGAGCAGCTCGGCATCCATAAGATTGTTATGATGAGCGGTCTGCCTGCCGGCTGTCCGGGTGATCGCACCCCGGTTTGGGTCACCACCTCCTGGCCGCCCGAGACGCAGGACATCTTGCGCTATCAGTGGGAGGAAGTCGCTATCCCCATGTGGCGCGACATCGTCCGTATGGCTGCCGACTGCGGTATTGAAAAGATTGCGCTGGAAAACCACGGTATGCAGCTGGTGTACAATCCGGAAACCTGCCTGCGTCTGCGCGAAGCGGTAGGCAGTGACCTGATCGGCATGAACCTCGACCCCTCGCACCTGTTCTGGATGGGCGGCGACCCCATGGAAGCCGCGCGTGTACTGGGCGAAGCCGGTGCACTCTATCACGTCCACGGCAAGGATTCCCGCATGGAGCGCCGTCTGATCGGCCCGAACGGTGTACTCGACACCAAGGGCATCAACGATTTTGCAAAGCGTTCGTGGAACTATGTCGCTGTCGGCGCCGGTCACGGCATGCAGTGGTGGCAGGAATTTTTCTCGGTCGTTCGCATGTGCGGCTACGACGATGTGGTCGCACTCGAGATGGAAGATCTGACCATGTCCATGCGCGACGGTCACATTGCTTCGCTCCGTGCCCTGCGTGAGGCACTTGTGCTTTAACAAATCGCACATTGCACACTCTAAGCTGCCTTTTCTCCCGTTCTACATCCCATCCTTTGCCTAAAAATACGCCCGGAATTTTGGTTAAGCTTCCGATTTTACACGAAAAACATTGACCCGAATGCACAAGTTGCGTATCATTAAGTAAGAGAGTCAACCAACTGTATCAGTTGGAAAAAAACGCTGGAAAGGACGTTGAAATCTCATGTTGAATATTGGTGTTATTGGCTGCGGCGCCATTGGCCGCGATCACATCCGCCGTCTGCATGACCTGGTACCGGGTGCAGAAGTTGTTGCCTGCGCGGATTATTTCCAGGAGGCTGCTGACAAGGTTGCAGCACAGTATGGCATTCGTGCATACGCATCTGGCGAAGAGCTGATTGCCGCTCCTGAAGTACAGGCTATCCTGATCACTTCTTCTGACGACTCCCACGCTGGCTATGTCCTCGAGGGTCTGAAGCATGGCAAGTACATCTTCTGCGAGAAGCCCCTGGCTCTGAACGCAGCTGACTGCGAGAAGATCATCGAGTCTGAGCTCAAGCACGGCAAGCGCCTGGTACAGGTAGGCTTCATGCGCCGCTACGACCGTGGCTACGCTGAGATGAAGCGCATCATCGAGTCCGGCGAGCTGGGTGCTCCCCTGATGATCCATGCATGCCATCGTAACGTTTCCCAGGGTCCGGGCTTCAAGACCGAGATGGGTATCACCAACGTTGCAATCCATGAGCTGGACATCTGCCGCTGGCTGCTGGGCGACGAGTACAAGAGCGCACAGGTTCTGAAGGTTCGCCAGAGCTCGCTGAGCAACAAGGGTTACGACAATCCGCAGATCGTTCTGCTTGAGACCCAGAACGGCTGCCGCATCGACGTTGAGGTACAGGTTGCTGACGGCTACGGCTACGACATCCAGTGCCAGGTTGTCTGCGAGAAGGGTACCATCAACCTGCCCGATCCGTACGCAGTTGTTAAGCGTGCAGACGCAACCCGCAGCTTCCCGATCCTGACCGACTGGAAGGATCGCTTCATCGAAGCTTACGATATCGAGATGACCGAGTGGGTTAAGTCCGTTGAGAACGGCAAGCTGACCGGCCCGTCCTCCTGGGATGGCTATGTTGCTTGTGTTGCAGGCGATGCCCTGAACAACTCCCGCGGTAAGGGCGTATTTCTCCCGGTTGAGACCATCGAGAAGCCCGATCTGTACCGCTAACCGTACACATTATTTATGCAGATCGACAACAACCCGCTGGCCATCCGGCAAAATGAGCTCGATCAGCAGGGCAAAAAGCAGGAAGCGTATGAAATGAAGATGGAGTTTCTCCGTCAGGTACGCGAGTCCGGCGATCACTGCCCGTGTAAGCAAGCCTGTCCCCATCACGGCAACTGTTTTGAATGCGTGACCATTCACCGTGGTCATCGCGATCACTTGCCGATGTGCATGTGGGATATGGTCAACGAGCGTTTGGCCGCACTGTCCCACATGACCGAGGGCACGCTGCGCCAGTATGAGGACGAGCAGAATTAAACATTAAAAAAAACCGCCCATTCGGGCGGTTTTTTCCTGTCTTTATAGCTTACTGAATGCCGATGTCTGCGACATGGGTCAGGCCGCAGTTTGCCTTAGCCAGACTGTGCGCAGGCTTTTCGGCATGCAGCGCGATCGTGTGATCGGCCATCGCGGCACCGACAGCCAGCTCACCGGTGTCTGCGTTGACACCGCTGGGCAGATCGATGGCAAATACCATACCGAACGAACGGCACAGCATGGTAGTCGCTGCGCGTGCCACGTCGGACAGCTCCCCGTGGAAACCGGTGCCGTAGACCGCGTCAATTGCAGCGTCTGCATCAAAAATCCAGTTGATCTGATCCATTTGCAGCTCCTCGATCGGCCAGATTGGGGTCTTTTCGTCCAGCTTTGCAAGGTTCGCCCGCGCCTGCTCGCTCTTGGGCTCACCCTCAACCAGAATGACCGCTGCACGCACACCGCGCTCGCGCAGATAACGCGCTGCGACCAATCCGTCACCGCCATTGTTGCCCTTGCCGACAAAAATCGCTGCTGTGCGCAGTACCGGCTGCTTCTCCTGCACAAAGTCTGCCACCGCACGGCCTGCATTCTCCATCATTTGCTCATAGCTCAGGCCGCCCTCGGCTGCCTTGCGCTCAATTTCCTTCATCTCGGCTGCTGTTACCGTCATAGCTTCCATGCTCCTTATCACATAGTTTCTGTCTGGCTTAGTATACCGTAAAAATTATCACAGCGCAAGGAAAGTAGAGTAAATATACATATAAGAAATTGTAAGTTACAATCCGTTTACATTTCTATAATTTATATTGCTTTTATCTATATATAATTATATTATATATACAATATTTCAAAAGGAGTGATACATTATGTTGAAATGAATTTTATCTCTTCTGTTTTGTGGCATACTTGCCTATTCTAGTGCTTTTGCTGTTAATAGCCCTCCTTTGAGAAAACCGCAAGACAATATGGTTATTTCTGACAATTCTGATAGTGGCTTTAATCCTAAAGATTATAATTTTTACACAATTGAATTCCCTAGCAATTCTTATGAAAGTTTTTCTGAAACTCATTCTCTTGTTACTTCAAATATAAAAGCCGCAGAAGAATATGTATACTCTCTAGAATTATCCAAACAAGGCTATAAATATATTGAAAACGCCTGTTTAGCACAGCTTTCTTTTCTTGAAGATCAAAATTGTTTACTAACTTCATATACAGTACTAACTCCTAAATCCGGAACTCCTCGCTTATATGGCACCTATAATTCCAAAAAATTTTATTATGAATGGTATTCTTCTTATTCAACGCGTTTTGAAAAAAATGTGATCCCCTATAGTTCAAAGCTCCAGAAATGGGCCTCTGGTGCACTCGACTTAGTGTTGTGCTTTGCTAACGCAGAAATTACGGTACCTTTCACATTAATTAAGAATGTTTCCGATTATCCGTCAGATTATATCGTAAAAAGTCCTGATTCTGCTGATTATAATGCTGATATTGATGCAACATGTCGAGCATTATATGTCGATAAGTCAAATTCTAGCACTCCTGACTATAAATTACTTGCCGAAGATGAATCTGGTAGTGTAGTACCCTATATCGATTTTCATCCTCATAGTAACTATGCACCTAGAACTATCAGCTGGCAAGGTACTACACGTCGTATTACTACTTTACATTTTGATGATAAAACATATATGCTAAAGCATCTTTATCATCTTTATCAGTATTCCAATTTAGTTGAAGTAAGTACCTTTAAAGACTCTGTGAACTATCCCTTTGAATTCTTTTTTCAATCATGAACTTAAAAATCAAACAACTTATATATTTATCTCTAAGTGTTATAATCCTTATAACTATAACCTCTTATATTCCGCTCCCAGCTTATGCACTGTTCCCTGAGTCTACTTCCCAGACATGTTGCACACTGCGCGAACACAACCAAGGTGCATCTCTCATCCCAGTCGAGCTTTCTACCGAGGAAGCCGCAGACGTAGGACAAACACTCCGCGATATGTCCTTGCATTTCCGTGGTCTGACCCGCCGCATCACGTCTGAACCGCCCGCAACCTTATACGAACTGTCTCTCTGGCACGAAGATGACCAGACTTTTACCGTCTGGATCGATCGCAAACATCTTTATCTTCCCTTGCGTGCGGGATTCTTCGTCTGTTTTTCTCCTGCATCCGGTACGGATACGTTATTTTCTACTCTTTCCCGTCTGCATGCCGCCGCATAACTTTTTGACCGTCCGCCTGTCGGACGGTCTTTTTGTGTCCTGCAACGGGCACAATCACGATTTTTGCACAGTTTTTCCGTCTGAATTTTTCCATGTAAATTTACCGGACAGCCGTTGTAAAACCCGGAAAAAGTCTTTATAATTTATGATGTATGTAAATTTATCGGATCGAGTAACCGTTATATAGAAGGAAGGGCCTAGATTATGAACAAAATTGGATTCGACAACGACAAATATCTGTCCATGCAGTCCGAACACATCAAAAAGCGCATCGCACAGTTCGGCGGCAAGCTCTATCTGGAGTTCGGCGGCAAGCTGTTCGACGACTACCACGCTTCCCGCGTTCTGCCCGGCTTCGCACCCGACAGCAAGGTGCGCATGCTCGCGCAGATGGCCGATCAGGCCGAAATCGTCATCGCCATCTCGGCTGGCGACATCGAGAAGAACAAAGTCCGCTCGGATCTGGGCATTACCTACGATGTCGATGTACTGCGTCTGATCGACGCATTCCGCGGCATCGGTCTGTATGTCGGTTCGGTCGTCATCACCCAGTACGCAGGTCAGGCTGCTGCCGACGCATTCAAGCGCCGTCTGATCGCACTGGGCGTCAAGGTCTACACCCACTACCCCATCGCAGGCTATCCGAGCAACGTACAGCTCATCGTCTCCGACGAGGGCTACGGCAAGAACGAGTACATTGAAACTTCTCGCCCGCTCGTTGTCATCACCGCTCCCGGCCCTGGCTCGGGCAAGATGGCAACCTGCCTGTCTCAGCTCTACCACGAATACAAGCGCGGTATCTCGGCTGGCTACGCGAAGTTCGAGACCTTCCCCATCTGGAACCTGCCCCTCAAGCATCCGGTCAACCTCGCTTACGAGGCTGCAACCGCTGACCTCAACGACGTCAACATGATCGACCCCTTCCACCTCGAAACCTACGGCGTGACCACGGTCAACTACAACCGTGACGTTGAGATTTTCCCGGTTGTCAACGCAATCTTTGAGAAGATCGCAGGCGAAAGCCCCTACCACTCTCCCACCGACATGGGCGTCAACATGGCCGGCAAGTGCATCATCGACGACGATGCTTGCCGTGAGGCATCCTGCCAGGAGATCATTCGCCGCTATTATCAGGCTCTGTGCGACAAGCGCGACGGCCGCAGCGACGACACTGCCATTCACAAACTCGAACTGCTCATGCAGCAGGCAAAGGTCTCCATCGAAGACCGTCCGGTCGTTGCCGCAGCGCTCAAGCGCTCGGAAGAGACCGACGGCAATCCGGCTGCTGCAATCGAGCTGCCTGACGGCACGATCGTGACCGGCAAGACCTCGTCCCTGCTCGGCGCGTCCTCGGCTGCGCTCATCAATGCACTCAAGCACCTGGCACATATTCCGGACAACCTGCCTCTGCTGCCCGCGCTCATCATCGAGCCCATCCAGCAGCTCAAGACCCAGGGTCTCGGCAACCACAACCCGCGTCTGCACACCGACGAAGTGCTGATCGCGCTGTCCATCTCGGCAACCACCAACCCGGTTGCAAAGCTGGCACTCGATCATCTGTCCGGCCTGCGCGGCTGTGAGGTACACTCCTCGGTCATTCTGGCTCAGGTAGACGACAACGTCTTCAAGAAGCTGGGCATGAACCTGACCTGCGAACCCGTTCATCAGACCAAGAAGCTGTATCACAAGTAATTTCACAAAAAGTAAGCGCTCAGAGCACCGACTCCGGTGTCCTGAGCGCTTTTTATTTGATATTGGGCGGTTATTCCAGGAACTTACTTTTATAGAAGTTTTCCTTTCCGGTTTTTTGTGCGGTCAGACGAAAGATCACACAGCCGTCCGGACATACAATGGTTTTGCTGTACGTACCATCGCCGCCAACGTTCTGCAAATCACCGCCGCTGCGCACCGCTTCCATCAGTGGAAACAGCATCAGCATGGTCTTAGAGCAGATTCCCTGCCCGTCTGCATTGACCGGACAGCCATACGTACAGGTATACCGATCACCAATTTCCTCTCCGTTGCGGCAATAGTGCTCGGTCTGTGTGCCGCGCAGGAAGCCTGTGACTTCCACCGTGAACACATATTCCTCATCGTACCATTTTTTCATAAACCTTGCTCCGCCCCTTTCTTTTACGCCTTTTCGTTCTGCGCCGCGATTTTCTCTGCCAGCTCATTCAGATAGACCCAGCGCTCCATTTTATATTCCTGCTGGCGCTCCAGCTCTTCCTTCTGCGCGAGCAATTCCTGCAATTTGACGTAATCGTTGGCCGCACCCGCGATTTGCTGTTCGCACGTCTCGATCTTTGCAGCCAGCTGTTCAAGTTCCTCATCGATGTGATCGAACTCTCGCTGCTCATTGAACGAGAATTTGAGTTTTTGCGGTTTGTTTGCCGGTTTCTGGGCTTTCTCGGTCTTTTCGGTCTTGATCCGCTCGGCTTTTTCCGCCGGGACGCGCTTGTCCAGATAATCAGAGAAGTTGCCGGTATACTGGCGTACTTCGCCGCCGCGGCAGACCTCGAAAATCGAATGCGCGATCTTATCCAGAAAATAGCGGTCATGGGATACCGCAAGCACGATGCCCGGGAAGGATTCCAGATAATCTTCCAGAATGGTCAGCGTTTCTACGTCCAAGTCGTTGGTCGGCTCGTCGAGCAGCAGGACGTTGGGCGCTTCCGTCAGCACCGACAGCAGATACAGACGGCGCTTTTCACCGCCCGACAGCTTACCGATGAACTGGTGCTGCAAGTCACCCGAAAACAGGAACTTTTCCAGCATCTGCGAAGCTGTAAATGTGCCTTCCGGGGTCTCGATACGGTTTGAGATATCGCGAATCCAGTCGATCACCCTTGCATTCGGGTCAAGTTCGCGTCCCTCCTGCGAGAATACACCCAAACGAACGGTCTGACCGGTTTCCACCGTACCGCTGTCCGGCTGGACACGTCCGGCGATGAGGTTTAACAGGGTCGTCTTGCCCGCACCGTTGACACCGACTACGCCGATGCGGTCATCGCGGGACAGGATGTAGGAAAAGTCCGAGATCACCGTCTGGCCGCCATAGGCCTTGGTGACATGATCGAGTTCAATGGTCTTGCGTCCCAGTCGTCCGGAAAGTGCGGACATCTGCACCCGCTCGCGCTCGACCGGCGCATCCTGATCGCGCAGCGCCTCATAGCGCTCGATGCGGTCACGGCTCTTGGTGCCGCGTGCGCGTGCGCCGCGCATAATCCACTGGTATTCCCGGCGCAGAATGGCCTGCCGCTTGCGCTCGCCTGCCTGCTCCATCTCCAGTCGTTCGGCTTTCAGTTCGAGATAGCGTGCGTAATTGGCCTCATAGCTGTACAGCACGCCGTCCTCCAGCTCGACAATGCGGTTGACCACGCGGTCGAGGAAGTAACGGTCATGGGTAATCAGAATCAGACCGCCATGGAAACGAATGAGGTAATCTTCCAGCCATGCTGCCATCTCCATATCCAGATGGTTGGTCGGCTCGTCCAAGATCAATAAATCGGACGGGTGAATGAGTGCGGATGCCAGTGCCACGCGCTTGCGCTGACCACCGGACAATGTGCCGATCTTCTGGTCGTGGTCATTCAGTCCCAGACGGGTCAGCATGGTGCGCGCTTCATACTCTGCGACCGTGCGGTATTCGCTCGGCAGATCGCGGAACACCTGCTCTAACACGGTTGCGTCCGCGTCCATGTCCGGGTTCTGCGGCATGTACGACACCTGTACATTGGGAAATACCTGCACCGTACCGCTGTCCGGCTCCTCTGCACGCGCCAGAACGCGCAGCAGTGTGGATTTTCCCGTACCGTTGATGCCAATGATACCCACCTTGTCCCCGGTATCCAGATAAAGGGAAGCGTCCCGGATAAGGCGCTTCATCCCGTAATTTTTTTCAATATGCTCGGCTGCTAAAAGCATAGTACAACTCCTTTCCGTGCACGCTCATTATACCACAGCCCGGTTAAAATTTGAATGCAAAACCCTCATTCCCGCCTCTGTCCCGGAATTTACCCAAAAGTTCATCTGTTTTTTTGCGATGAACCAGAATTTTTTGCCGAAATGCACAAAACCCACTAGCATATAGATGGGATATTTGCTATAATAAATGTACCATGACAATCATATATGCAAAAAGGATTGGTGAAAATATATGAAATTAAATCTGGAGAGTTTGGAGAACAAACTGGCCTGGGAAAGCTACCACATGCCGCAGTACGACATTCCCGCAATGGCAGCGCGCACCAAAGCCGCTCCGACCTGGTTGCATTTTGGCGCTGGCAGCATGTTCCGCGCATTTCCGGCCGTTCTGGCACAGCGTATGCTGACCGCTGGTCTGACCGATACCGGTATCATCTGCTGTGAGGCGTATGACGAGGAACTCATCGACGCTTGCTATCGCGCACACGATAACCTGTCGCTTGCTGTAACCCTATACGCAGACGGCCGCCTGAAGAAGGAAGTCGTCGGCTCGATTGCTGAGGCGCTGACCCTCGGTACCGACTACGACCGTGTCGCTGAAATCTTTGCCGCTCCTTCCTTACAGATGGTTTCTTTCACCATCACCGAGAAGGCTTATCCGCTGCGCGACAACAATAAGAATCTCTATCCTGACGTCGCACACGACATGGAGAACGGCCCCAAGGGCACCCAGAGCCTGATCGGCCGCGTCATCTCGCTGTGCCTGCATCGTATGCACACTTGCGGCAAGCCTATCGCGCTGGTATCGATGGATAACTGCCAGAACAACAGCATGCGTCTGCGCTGGTCGATGATGGAAATTGCCTATGCCTGGAAGGCAGCAGGTCTGATCGACGACGCAGAGCTGTCCTACCTGTCTGAGCAGGTTGCGTTCCCGATCACCATGATCGACAAGATCACGCCCCATCCCGACCCCAAGATCGCAGAGCATCTGGCTGCTGACGGTCTGGAAGGCATGGCTCCCTGTGTCACCGCTAAGGGCACCATCTATGCACCCTTTGTCAACACCGAACAACCGCAGTACCTGCTGATCGAGGACAACTTCCCGGTTGGTCATCCGCCGCTTGAACAGCTCGGCGTGATCTTCACCCGCAGCGACATCGTGCTCAAGACCGCAATGATGAAGGCCTGCACCTGCTTAAACCCCAACGACACCACCCTCGCAGTTTACGGCTGCCTGCTGGGTTACACCAAGATCAGCGACGAGATGCAGGACAAGGACCTTGTTAACCTCATCACCCGCATGAGCGAGATCGAGGCAATGCCCATGGTTTCCGACCCCGGCGTTCTCGACCCGCACGAGTACCTGCATGAGGCACTGGCTGTGCGCTATCCCAACCCCTTCATGCCTGACACCCCGCAGCGTATCGCAACCGATACCTCGCAAAAGCTGGCAACCCGTTTCGGTGTCACGCTGGAAGGCTACTATGATTCCACCCTGCCCAAGTATCGCGTCTGCAAGCTCAAGTACCTGCCGCTGGCACTGGCTGGCTGGCTGCGCTACCTGATCGGTGTGGATGACAAGGGTGAAGCATTTGAACTGAGCCCCGATCCCAACCTGAAAATGCTGCAGAAGCATCTGGAAGGCATCAAGCTGGGTGCCGAGAAGGTCACCGAGGCACAGCTCTACCCGATTCTGTCCTCCAAGCCCATTTTCGGTGTCAATCTGTACGAAGTTGGTGTGGCTGAGAAGGTCACCGAGTATTTCCGCGAACTGATTGCAGGTCCGGGCGCTGTCCGTCAGACCCTGCACAAGTACTGCGGCGACAACTAAATCTTATCTGCAATGAAAAAGACCGCTCGGATACGAGCGGTCTTTTTTGCTGTCGTTTTTAGCTCAGGGCGTTCTCATACGCCTGTGCAGTGCGCGCGTCAAAGCATACCAGAAGGACGCGCTCGGGCACCGCGTGCGTTTGCAGAAAGGCTCGGATTTCGCGCACCGCGATTGCGGCTGCACGATCGAGCGGAAAGTGATAGACGCCCGTGCTGATAGCCGGGAAAGCTACCGTGCGGCAGTCGTGTTCTGCTGCGAGGGCAAGGCAGTTGCGATAACAGTCCGCGAGCAGATCATCTTCCCCGCTCTGTCCGCCGTGCCAGATTGGCCCCGGCGTATGGATGACGTACCGCGCAGGCAGTCGGTATCCGCCGGTGATCTTGGCCTGTCCGGTCGGGCAGCCGCCCAGCATACGGCACTCTGCCAGAAGCTCCGGGCCTGCCGCGCGATGGATGGCACCATCCACACCACCGCCGCCCAAAAGGCTTGTGTTGGCCGCGTTGACAATCGCGTTGGCCTGAATTTTGGTGATATCTCCCTGAACGATCTCGATTCTTGTCTGCATCATACCGACCTCCCGTCGTACTTTATGTTCAGTATACGCCGCGTACGCACTGCTTGTCAAAGGCACATCGGTGTGGTAGGATAGAGAAAACATCGCAAAGAAGGTCCGAATATGTGTGATGATCCGATGAAACGCGCCGAACGGCGCTGTCGGCGGATTGGTATAGTCGGCCTTTGTGCCGTATTGCTCGCCCTCGTTGTCACGATGGCACTCTCTGCGCTGGGATTGGGCTTGCGCACCCCCGTGCTGGCCGTCCTGCTGCTCGCTGTGCTCGCTTGGGTGCTGGTGCTTGGCGGCTGTATGCTGCATGCGCTGTATCTCTGGGCGCACAGTGCGTCCATGATACGCAAAGTGGGTTTCATTGTGCTGTCTGCGGTCGTGTGTCTGACCATCCTTGCGGCATCGGCCTTTTTACTGCTCGTCACCCTCTTTCTGCCCGAGCAAAAGATCGTCGAACAAGATGGAACATCGTACGTGATGCAGGCCGAACTTGAGGGATGGGAAACCGTGGGATTTTCCTATCACGAACGTGTTTTTCTGTTGTTTTACAAGCGCCAGCCGTCCTGGTCGGACACCGATTACACGCGCTGGCAGGAAAGCTAAGTACAGGAAAGGAAGCGATTTTGTGCAAAAGATGACATATACCTGCTGCAAGTGCGGCTGCAAAAAGTTCACACATCACACGTTTTACGGTGCAAAAGGGTCAATGGCTGCACTTTTTGACATTCCAAACGGGGAGTTTATCACCGTTAGTTGCGCAAACTGCGGTTACACCGAATTTTATCTGAAAAAGACCGAGAGCGGCAAAAATATTCTGGATTTTTTGTCTGAAAACTGATTTTTCCTCTTTGACATTTTCCCACAGGCTCTGTATAATATGAGTTGATATGCGGATATTGTTCCGCTCCCGACGCGCCGCTGATTTTGGCGCGTGGACCCTATTTTTTCTTTGATCTATGAAAGGAGTCACCAAAACCCATGTCCATAGTACTGTCCTACCGTGCCCTGCGCGATGAGCCTCTGTCCGCAGACGAGGCCGCGGCCATCGATATTGTGATCGCACGGTACCAGTCCGATTTCGAGTACCGCGAAGCGGCTGACGCATTCACGGTGAACCCCAGCGCCCCCAACGCTTCCGAAGTCATCTTCTCCGGCACGGTTTGCCTGCCCGCAGAGGATGCCGAGTCACGCGACTACTGGATGTGCTGTCTGACCGATATCCGCCGCATTCTGGAGGATGCAGATTGGACCGTCTCGCAGGGCGACACTGCGCTCGACTGGGATGAGGACGACGGCTGGATGCTCCCTGAAACATAAAAACAAGACCGCCTTTGCTCTAAAAGGCGGTCTTTCTGTTAGGATTCAGTTTGTGAGACGCTGCGGTTGACCAAGAAGATGCCGACGCAGACCAGAATGAGTGCGATGCCCGCGGCAGGGCCGAACACACCCTGTTCACCGAGCAGCCAGGCGGACAGGAACACGCCGCAAACCGGGTTCATAAAGCCGTAGATCGATACCCGGCTGACCGGGTTGTGCTGGAGCAGCACCGCCCACAACGAGTACGCCACCGCAGACAGCATACCGAGGTAGCCGAGCAGCAGGAAGGCTGCGGGTGAGGTCGGACAGATACGTCCGCCGCCGATGAGACCGACGGCAATCAGCACCAGACCGCCCCAAACGAACTGATAGCCACTCAGCGTGACCGGAGATTCCCGTTTTGCATACTGCTTGACCATGACCGACGAGATGGCGTAGGCCAGCGAGGAGATCAGAACGAAGCCCTCACCGTTCCACTGCATAGAAAAGTCCAGCGCACCGCCGCGCGTGTTGATGAGCACGACACCGGCAAAGCCCGCAATACAGCCGAGCAGCTTGGCAGCGGTCATGCGCTCCTGACGCAGGACGATGGCCGAAATCAGGATGGAGAAAAAGACGTTCGCCGAAACGATGATCGACGACTTGACGCCTGATGCGTGCGCGACACCGATATAAAAGAAGATGTACTGCGTGACCGTCTGCACGAGGCCGAGTTTTAAAATCATCGGCCAAGATGTCGGCTTGGGAATCAGCCAGCGGCGCGCACCAATGCTGCCGATGCACAGTGCGAGCAGTCCAGCCAGTGTAAAGCGCAGTCCGGCGAACAGCAGCAGGCTGGGCGTATGGTCGCCCGCGATGCCAAAGAGGCGATAGCCGATCTTGACGCAGGGGAACGCGCTTCCCCACAGCATACAGCACAGCATGGCGAGCAGGCCGACCACAACCGGCTGCGTCAGAAATGCCGTCTGTTTGGATTTTGATTGCATGAATGTTTGTCTCCCTTATTTGTGATTCTTAACCCCAGATTTCCAGCGCTTGCTGGTAATAAGCCAGACGATCGGGCCAGTTTTTGGGCGCGGGTGCGGTCTCGCCTCCGACTGTGATGGACGTGCCATCCGCGCTGACCGTATAGTCTGCGCCTTGGACGATTTTCCCCAGTGCATCGTCCGAGATTGTCCAGCCGTTAATCGCGTACTGGGTCGCCAGAAAGACTTCGACCGTGTTGCCGCGCTTCTTGGCGTATGTATTGGGGTTGGGGTCGGGTGCAGTCTTGCCCACGCTCCACTCCCAGCAGGCCGACTCCCACGGGTAATGTTCAGCGATGTAGGATGCGGTGTCCGCACCGTCGAAATCATCCCCGACTGCCTGTAAAAAGGCCAGCTGCTCGGTGCGGTGGGTCAGCTGTAAATAGCCTGCGCCGCGATCGTTTGTACTGTATCCATGGGCAGCATAATAGTCCTCACCGCCCTCTTCCAGCGTCAGACGCCCCTTACCGCTCTCGCTCGCCGCCGTGGCAAAGAACATCGTGAGGCTCGGGCGGGATGTGATCTTGTACTTGCGCAGCAGATGATTGAGCTGCCAGATCTCCCCGAACGAGGTATCCCCCTGCCATCCAAAGTCGCGCAGCTGACCGCCTGTGATGGGGTACCACGCCATACGCGTAAACCACAGCAAGACCAGTGCTGCCGCCGCACCGGCCAGTATCATGCGTCTGCGCTGCATGATTTGCTTCTTTTGGGCTTTGGATACCCGCTTTTTCGCAGTCGTTCCGGTCTTTGATCGGGTTGTTTTTCCAGTTTTGGAAGCGCTAGGCATCTGCACCCCCTCCCTTCACATAGTTCCAGTATACGAAGTTTGTCCTATATTTGTCAACCATTCAAAGGAGGTCATCCCTATGCATTCCGCAAAGCGTATCGCCGTCATCGGCGCGGGCGGCAAGACCACCACCCTCTCCAAGCTGGCCGGTCTGCACCGTACAGAACGAGTTCTGCTGACCACGACCACCCATATTTTCCCCTTTTCCCCGCCGGTGTGCGACCGGTTATGTATCGCACCGACCGCTGAGGAAATCACGCAGGCGCTGGCGCAGCCGGGTGTCGTCTGCGCCGGCGTTCCGTCCAAAAATGAGAAACTGACAGGGTTGTCAGAAGAGATTTTGCAAGCTGCAAGTCAAAGTGCGGACTGGATTTTCTACGAGGCCGATGGTGCCAAGTGTTTACCGCTCAAGCTGCATTTGGACACCGAACCGGTGATTCTGCCGGGAACGGCACACTGTTTTATCGTCGCGGGTCTGTCGGCATGGGGCAAGCCGATCTGCGAGGTTGTGCACCGGTATCAGCTGCGGGAAGATTGGGCGCAGAATCCGAGACGTTTGGTAAATGGTGCAATCATTGCAGACTGTGTACGTGATGCAGCGAAAGCATGTGGGCTGCCGTGTGCAAATTTGACCGTGCTGCTCAATCAGGTAGACACAGTAACGGAAAAGATGGAAGAGATTGCGGCTATGATGCGGGAATTAAAGGCCGAAGGGTTAACATGCAAGACATGCAGTTTGCGGGAGGATGCCGATTTGGCTGGGGCCTTATCGCTGGAAGGCATCCTATAAAAACAAAAAAGAAAGACCAACCGAATCGTTGGTCTTTCCAGAGATTGCGCACTCTGCGGAGTGCGCTTTTTGTTTCTTTTTGGGTTGAAACCCGGGTCGGACACCGGGTTTCAAAAAGGGGATTCCGGACTCTGCGGAGTCCGGCCAGGTTCCACCTGGACGGGCCAGCCTACGCGGCTGGATCGCGCCGGGCCGCAGACCCGGACCCATTATTGGGTACGGTGGTTTAGCGATACCTTTGATAGGTTTCCGGGTCATCGAGATCGACGAGGGTTCTTTCTTCCGCCCAATCTACGAAAACTGTTTGCTCGGGGTACTGTCGATACACCCGTTTTCCGCCCTGATCGCCGGTCAGCGTCATTAGCTCCGACAAAAAGCGTTTGGGAAAGACGCACGGGCTGGATGGTCGGCCATCAATTCTTGGAACGGTAATTTTGTCCGTATCCAAACATGTTTTGCACAAGGTGTGGACAAGCTCCGCGGTCAAAAACGGCTGGTCAGCATTCAAAAAAATAGCCGCTGTCATTCGTTCATCCACAACCTGTGCACCGGCTGCGACCGAATGCCCCATACCGAGCGCGGCATCGGGTGAAGGAACAACCTCAAAGCCGTGTCTTTGGGCATAGTCCTTGATTTCCGGGGTATTGGTAACCAAAACGTGCTGATCGAAGGATAAATCTGCAACAAGATCGACCGAATAGGTGAAAACTGTCTGACCGTTCAAGGGAAGCAAGAGTTTGTCCTGCCCCATGCGCCGGGACAACCCGGCAGCCAACACGACTGCGGCGATCATCCGACCACCTCGAACAGCACATCGATCATACCGCCACAGATCATGCCTGATTTTCCGGCCTCGCCGTTGGACATATTGAAAGTCATCAGGCAGGGCTTGCGCTCCTGTTTGAGCGTCTCTGCCTTCTGGCAGACCTCATATTCCGCCAGTCCACCGCCTACCGTGCCCAGTTTATGCCCGTTGTCCATGAAGAACATACGCGCACCCATGCCGCGCGGTGCCGAACCCTGTTTGCGCACAACCGTTGCCATAATACCGGTCTGCCCCTCTGCCAGCGCGGTCAACATAGCCTCAGACAGTCCGGCATTGGCGCTGCCGCGCCGGGTCTGGATGAGTTCACCCGCGATGGCAACCGCGATTTCCTCCGGTGTCTCAGCGCCAATCGACAGGCCGATGGGGGCGTGCACCTGCGAGAGCTGTTCCTCGATCACGCCCTCGCTTCTGAGCAGATCAAAGACCGCTTTATTTTTGCGCTTGCTGCCAATCATGCCGACATAAGTGCAGGAATGTTTGAGCACCTCACGCAGACATACCGTATCGGCAGCATGGCCGCGCGTGACGATGACGACCGACAGGTCGGGCAGACTGTCCCAATCCAGATGGACAAGCAGATCGGTGAAATCCCGGCAGATAACTTCGTCCGCCTCTGGGAAACGAGACGGCTCGGCAAACTCCGGGCGATCGTCGGCCACCAGCACCCGATAGCCCAGCATCTTGCCCAGCTTGACCACGGGCATAGACACATGACCGCCGCCGCACACGAGCAGCGTTTTCTGCTGACACAGCGTTTCGCACAACACGCGTGCACCAGTTTTGCGGTCGGTACAGACAAACGGCGGCTTGCACGCGGAAATGTCCTCTGCGACGTCCACAAACGGCACCCCGTCTACCACATTCCGGCTCTTTCCCATGTCGTCGCCGTCCAGAACGGTCATGCGGCACACCGTATGGCCATCCAAAATGGCCTGTGCCAGCTGCTGATAGCTATTTTCCTGCATAAAACATCCCTCTCAGATGGTTAGATGGTGAAAATTCTGTGCAGTGACGCCAATGTCCGACAACAGCGCACGCAGCGCCTCCTCTGCTTCAGTCGGTGCACTCCACGCAAGACCGCACCCGGCTGTGATCTCGCGCGGCACTGGAATCAGACGTCCGGGCACATCGTGCTCACGAGCTGCCTGCTCGGTCTTCATGGCTGCCGTCGTTGTGTGGAAGGTCACCACCACACGCGGTGATTTTTTTCTGAGCATGCTTGACCTCCTTCACGCACCGATCAGCGCACGAATGGCACCGATGGCGGTATCGATCTCATCCTCGGTGTTAAAGTACGAGAACGAAAAGCGCACAATGCCCTGCTCTACCGTGCCCAGCGCATGATGCATGAGTGGCGCACAGTGCGCACCTGCACGGGTACAGATACCGTAATCCTCAGCCAGCGCGTCGGCCACTGCGCCTGCGTCCTCGCCTGCGAGGTTCATCGCGACGACCGCCGTGCGCAGCGGTGCGTCCATATCGCCGTAAACGATCACGCCGGGCAGGTCACGAATGCCCAGATAAAAGCGTCTTGCGAGGGCTTCTTCCCGTTCCCGGATGGCATCCAGACCGGTTTGTGCGATAAAATCCAGACCGGCAGACAGACCGGCAATGCCGGGTGCGTTCATCGTACCGGCTTCCAGGCGTTCGGGATAATCAGCCGGGTGATGGCGGTCAAAGCTGTGAATGCCGCTGCCGCCGACCTTGAGCGGACGGATCTCCACGCCCTCGGCCACGCACAGTCCGCCCGTACCCTGTGGGCCGAACAGTCCCTTGTGGCCGGTAAAACACAGAACCGAAATGTTCTGCTCTTTCATGTTGATGGGCAGTACACCGGCTGACTGCGACGCGTCCACGACAAACAGCAGACCGTTCTGCTGACAAAATGCACCGATGCGTGCGAGATCCAGTCCATTACCCGTGACATTGGACGCATGGGTACACACCACAGCACGGGTGTTCTCGCGCAGCGCGGACGAAAAATCGTCGTAGCAGATGCGTCCCTGCTCATCTGCGGGTAAAATGGTCAATTCCAGTCCCTGATCTTGCAGCAAGAAGAGCGGACGGAGTACTGAATTGTGCTCAAGTGCGGTCGTAATGACGTGGTCACCCGGTGCAAACAGACCAAAGATGGCCGTGCTCAGCGCATCGGTTGCATTATAAGCAAAACACACCCGCGCGGGGTCATCCAAACCAAACAGTTCAGCCAGCTGGGTGCGGCAGTGGAACACCGACCGTCCAGCCGCAAGCGACAATGGGTGACCGCCGCGTCCGGGCGAGCCCAGCGTGTCAAAAGCCTCACTAACCGCCTGTTTGACCGCAGGCGGCTTCAAAAACGAGGTTGCGGCAGAATCAAAGTAGATCAAGGCAGCGAACTCCCTTCTGCATGGACAGGTGCAGGATGGCTTCGAGGACACCGCCCGCAATGTTGCGTGCCTTGTCCGAAATGGTATCGCAGTTGTCCTTCTGTTCCATGCGCGGGTCGATATCGGCAATCTTAAGTCCCTTCGTGACCGCGTAACCCGGTCGAATCAGACCGCGCAGTACACCGTCCAGCGTCGCATAGACCGGGGTCTCGCCCACCATGGCGATGACATCGTCCTTGTGCACCACGCTACCGATATCCACGGTCTGACCCTGTGCATCGGTCACCAGCGTAAGCGCACCGTCCGCCGGTGCGTGAATGACGCGCTCCTTGGCATAGCCGCCGATGAGTCCAGGAACACCGGTATTCGGGATAGCAGCGCCCGTGTACAGGATGCGTCCCAGACTGTGACCGCGCATGGTCTCGATGACCGCGTCCACGTCCTCACCCGCCGTAAAGCCGGGGCCGAGTGCAACCGTGATGCAGGCCATATCCCGCGTCGTGCCCAGATTGCGCTTTGCCAGAATGGCATCGACTACGACGGTCGGATTCAATTTGCGAATGCTTTCGCCGGTTTCATCCACGATGAGCGGTACTTCTCCGTTCTGCCAGACAGTTTCAATCTGGTCAAGCGAATCGATCTTGCGGCAGGTCACGCCTTCAACTGTCGTCACGCCATCATAGACCGCTTCGGACAGGGCGGCACGGCGGCGGATGGCCGACGGCTGCGCGCACTCGGTGAGCAGCATACGAAAGCCGCTATTGACCAGTCGGACAATGGTGCCGGTCGCGAGGTCTCCCGCACCGCGTACAATGACACAATTTGTCACGGACGAATCACCTTCCCTGCGTTTGCCATGGTTTCCGCGATCACGTACATATTGGTCACCGAGCCGACCGCCAGCTTATCTGCCAGACCATAGTGGTTGAGGCAGGTGCCGCAGGTCAGAATCTCGGTGCCGTTCTGTGCGAGCACCTTGAGGTCTTCCACGGTGTCTGCACCCTCGCACGACAGCTTTGCACCGCCGTTGTAGAGCAGGACGGTGGCAGGCGCCTCGTCCAGCTGAGTCAGCGCATAGACAAAGCCCTTCATCAGTGCAGCACCCAGCGTATCATCCCCAGTACCCATGTAGGACGAGGACAGAACAACGACGGTCGGGCCTGCGGGAGCAGGCGTGCAGCACGGAACCGGGTCAAGGTCGGGCAGCATGCCAGCCAGCGCGTCGCCAGCATCGTTCATGACTGCCGACAGGACATCACTGCTGACCGGCTGAATGAGAATGCGCCAGCCGCCGTCGATCTCACTCGACTCGGCATTGAGGCCCATCTGACGCGCCATTTTCTCGACGTTCTGACGGGCGATATCGTTGTCGACCATGGTGATGACCGGCGTTCCCTGTTCCTTGATCGCATTTTTGGTGTCAATAACCGGCTGCGGACAAGCCTTGCCGCGTGCGTCTACAATCGTTGCCATACTGATGAACTCCTTTTTATTTGATATCGAACCACATTCAGGTTTTACCCTTCTACGATGATTTCCGCGTCCATACGCGGGATAAACTGACCAATTTTGCCACAAGGCAGGCCGATCGAGGCGATTTCCGCGACGAAATCGTCGGCCTTATCGGCATCCAGCGCGAACAGCAAACCGCCCGAGGTCTGGGGATCGAACAAAATCTCCTCGTCTGCGAAGGACAGACCGCGCAGTTTGACTCTACCCTCGGCAAAGTTGCGGTTGCGCTGGGCAGCGGCGGTCAGATAGAAACCGTCGGCATAGTCTCGCGCCTCGGGAATGACCGGAATACTTGCCATGTGCAGGCGTGCGGTCAGGTCGGGACGGGTCATCTCGTGCAGATGACCGAGCAGGCCGAAGCCGGTCACATCGGTGCAGGCGTGCACCGGGTAACGGTCGGCAATCTCGGACGCGTACTTGTTGAGCGTGGTCATGGACTTGACCGCCAGCGCGAGCGCCTCGTCCGAGGCCGCGCCCATGCGTGCCGCCGTGCAGGTCAGACCCACACCGAGCGGCTTGGTCAGGACGAGTGCGTCTCCGACGTGTCCGGTATTGTTGGCGCGGATGCGGTCGGGATGGATGGTACCGGTCACCGACAGACCATACTTGACCTCGCTGTCGGCAATCGAGTGACCGCCTGCGAGCGAGCCGCCCGCCTCGATGACCTTCTCGCTGCCGCCCTGCAAGATGCGTCCCAAAATGTTGAGATCCATCTGCTCAGGGAAACATACGATATTGAGCGCGGTGCGCACGGTACCGCCCATGGCGTACACGTCGCTGAGCGCGTTGGCCGCGGCAACCTGACCGAAAATATACGGGTCTTCCACCATCGGCGGGAAAAAGTCCAGCGTCTGCACGATGGCGAGGTTATCGGTCAGGCGATAAACCGCCGCGTCGTCGCTCGACTCGGTGCCGATCAGCAGGTTGGGATCGGTCGGCCGCGGCAATTTTTCCAGCACTCTCGCCAGCGCCGCAGGCCCGAGTTTTGCCGTACAGCCGCCGCCTCTGCAAAATTGAATCTGTTCCACAGACTCACACTCCTTCAAAATACTGTGCCGCAAGGTCTAACAGCGCTTGCTTGCCTGCCTTTTCAAACGCGCGGTAGCGTGTCAATAGATCGCGTCCCTCATTGGTCAGCACCGCACCGCCGCCGCGTGCACCGCCGATCCGACGCTCGATGAGCGTGTATCCCAGACAAGCCTCGCTGCCCTTGACAATATTCCACGCCTTGTTATAGCTCATGCCCATCTCTGCCGCGCTGCGGCGCAGCGAGCCGTACTTCTCAATGCCCTCCAAAAGCTGGGCAATGCCCGGACCGAAGGCCTTCACGCCGTCCGACAGGATGCGCAGCGTCGCGTCGGCTGTAATCTGATGTGCCATGTTGGGTCTCCTTTCCGATCAGATGCGGGCGCACTCGCCATCGGTATTCAGCAGCAGCCGCAGACCGTGCCCAATCACATCGATAAACGCGTCCATGCTCTCACGCACCGCCTTGGGACTGCCGGGCAGATTGACAATCAGGGTTCGTCCCCGGATACCGCTGGTTCCCCGGCTGAGCATGGCACGACTCGTAAACTGCATACTGTACGCGCGGATGGCCTCGGCAATGCCCGGCACTGCGCGGTCGATCACGTCCTGCGTGGCCTCCGGGGTCACGTCACGCGGTGCAAAGCCCGTGCCGCCGGTCGTGAGCACCAGATTGCAGCCCTGTTCGTCGCACATGCGGCGCATAGCCTCGGCCAGCTGTGCACGGTCATCCGGGACGATCTCGGTGCACACCACCTGATAATCGTCCGGCAGACGCTCAGCGATGGCAGGTCCGCTCAGGTCCTCACGCTCACCCATCGAGCCCTTATCGCTCGCCGTGATGATGCCGACCTTGTACACCAGGTGCATTTCGTCGCCCTCAGCAATCTCGCCGCCTTGCAGCACGCGCGCAAACACGCCCTCGCGAGGCATGATGCAGTCGCCCATGCGCTGGAAAATCTCGCAGCCGTGGTGGCACTGTTTGCCGATCTGGGTGATCTCGAGCAGTACCTCACCGCAGCCCAGACGGGTTCCGACCGGCAGACGGGCAAAATCAAAGCCGTCGACCAGCAGGTTTTCACCAAATGCGCCGTCCTTGACCGCCGCACCGCGTGCGTTGAACGCCTGTACTTTATCGTAAGACAGCAGGCTCACCTGACGGTGCCAGTTGCCTGCATGTGCGTCACCCTCCACGCCGTAATCAACGCGCAGGGTCGCCTTGTGAACATTTTCTTTCTGTGTGCCGCGTGCCGGACTGGTACAGACGGCAATGACCTTTCCCATATTATCCTCCAATTCCATTCATCGTGCGGTCGGCGGTATCCTGTTCGCTAAAGTAGTGACCGGTTGGCTTGCCATAAATCGCCCGCTCGATCGCCGCTTGCATCCCCTCTCTGCCGTCCCGCAGGTAGGGCTTGAGATCCAGACCATCGGGCTGTGCCAGACACAAGCGCAGCATGCCGTCGGCTGTCAGGCGGACACGGTTGCACGAAGCGCAAAAGCGGTCGTGCACCGCACCGATCAGACCAAACACACCGCCGTCCTGCCAGCCGTAGCACACGGCAGGGCCGTTGCCCAATTTACCGCCTCGGAACGGGGTGAATCCCGGCATGGCCTTCTGGATGATGCCCAGCACCTCGGCGTTGGACAGTCCCTGACGGCTGGCGCCCAGTCCGACCGGCATGAGCTCGATAAAGCGTACCGGGCAGTCGTGTTCGCGACCGAACCGTACCAGATCGACGATCTCGTCATCGTTGAACCCGCGTACAGGTACCACGTTTAGTTTGACCCGCATCCCGGCTTTCTGTGCAGCTTGCAGACCGGAAAGTGCGTCTTCCAACTTGCCGCACCGGGTAATTTCCGCGTAGCGGTCGGGACGCAGCGTGTCCAGACTGAGATTGACCCGACTGATTCCCGCATCGGCAAGTTCCTGCGCCTGACCCGGCAGCAGCAGGCCGTTTGTAGTCAGGGTGACCTCTTCAATACCCGGAATGTCGCCCAGCATACGGGCAAGCGTAGGCAAGTCGTGACGGCACAGCGGTTCGCCGCCGGTCAGCTTGACCTGCCGCAGTCCGAGCTTCGCCAGCGCACGCACGACCTCGGTGATCTCCTCAAAGCGTAAAATTTCCTCATGCGGCAAAAACGGTACGCCCGTCTCGGGCATGCAGTACCGGCACCGCAGATTGCAGCGGTCGGTCACCGACACGCGGACATAGGTGATGTTTCGTCCCAAGCGGTCGATCATCGCGCCGCCTCCTCTCTCTTGTTACTTGCCAAAACCGCAGTTCGGGTAGGTGCACACCGGGCAGTTCAGGCACAGGCCGCCCTCTCCCAGTGCGGCCAGATCGTCAGCGGTCACCGGGTCACAGGCTGCCAGTCGGGGCAGAACCAGGTCAAAAATGGTGCGCTTTGCGTACATGACGCAGCCCGGCAGGCCGCAGACCGGCACGCGGTTTTCTCCATAGTAGGACAGCAGGAACATGGCACCCGGCAGAACGGGCGCACCGTAGCTCACGATGTCCGCACCGGTGTTCTTAATGCCCAGCGGGGTCTTGTCGTCCGGGTCGACGCTCATGCCGCCCGTGCACACGACCAGTTCAGCACCCTGTTCAATGAAGTCCAGAATGGCCTGGGTCAGACGTGCCGGGTCATCGCCCACGCGGCGCACGCCCACGGTCTCCATGCCGTACTCTGCCAGCTTGTTCTGTACGACCGGCGAGAATTTGTCCTCGATCAGTCCCTTTTCCACCTCGTTGCCGGTGACCGCAATGGCAGCACGACGCAGACGGTAGGGCATCAAGCGGAACAGCGGCTGGTCGCCCGCGGCCTGCTCGGCCTTTGTGAGCTTGTCCTCGGCAATCACCAGCGGAATGACGCGGGTGCCCAGAATCTTGTCGCCCTTTTTAACCGGCGTATTGCCGTGACGCGAGGCAATCATGACTTCTCCGGCGCCATTGACCGCCTTGAGGCGTGCAGTATCCACCTTGAGCAGGCCGTCGCAGTCGGCGGTCAGCTCGATCTTGCCTTCCTTAACTGCGCTGCGCACAAAGTGCTCGGTGCCGCACAGGTCGGCCAGCCGCTCGGCTGCCTCGTTTTCGTGCAGCATCCCCGGTGTTTTCTCCCAGACGAACAGGTTTTCCTTGCCCATCGAGAGTAGAACCGG